>ERZ773264.13-NODE-13-length-282963-cov-7.162258_pt1 | contig 282963 bp, 189 predicted proteins | sample MGYA00511910_ERZ773264 | MGnify/ENA primary metagenome ERZ773264 (study PRJEB29015, sample SAMEA2737739) | human gut metagenome | biome: human gut; feature: human-associated habitat; material: faeces | place: China | collected 2012 ...
GTAATTCGGCACATCGCAGATGTGTCGAATTACCCGACCCCTATCACCTCTATCACGGCAACGACCCCCTAGCATACAACCCCTAGCGCTCTTGAAAACGCACGCCTGACGTGCGTTTTCTTATGTCAAGGCTTCAATTATCCAGCTTTATAATTTTGTTGCTGATTAGAGCGCAACTACTTGCGGCATAGCGGTGGTGTCAAAGGTTTTGAGCTGGTAGGTTGTCTCCAAATTAAGGCAAAACAGAATTCAACCCCTTTTGCTCCTTGATCAGTCCATTTAAAGCATAAGCGTCACTGCAATACCATCGAACGAATAGTAACTCAATCACTAAAGTGCGGCGAGCGCTTCGAACAACAAGCTACCTGACAATCTATTAGCTATCTTGATCTTCGTTTGCGCTATCTCTTTCGAGCAACATATAAGGATCTATTGGCGGAATAGTCTGCTTTCCTACAAGGCTTTCGGCAGTAATGCTCTCGATAATGCTTCTGATCTTGCCATATGCTATCGAAATCCCGTTGGCTCGGGCATGCTCTAGGCATCTTGCCTCAGAAAGATCACCGATCGCCTCGAGCGGAATTGCAATAGTAACCCCAACCTTGGCCGATGCAACAAAATGAATTGGTACATTACTTTTTTTACGAACACGATCTAGAGCAGCTTCAAGAATAACCTCGCAACGTAAGCACTCATTCTCGATGAAAGATCTACCGCGACCATATTTTGTTGCAAGAAGGTCTTCTGGCCCGCTTTTTTCAGTTTCTTCATTGATGGTTTTGAATTCAACCCCTAGTACTTTTGAATCCAGAATCTTAACGGGGGACAGTACGTTATTCCTGCTCATGCCGCTAACACCTTTCGCGTTGTTTGTTCCTGAACACGCTTACGCTCCTTATTGGGCGGGACTGCGCATACTTCTATCTGCTGTTTTGCTTCTTCCGAAAGATCGATGAGCGCATATTCTACTGATCCTGTTTCATCAGTTAGGTCCTCAGTGCTGGGAATGTCGGATATATAGAATATTGTGCCAAGATCTTCATCGATCATTAAGCCATAAGGGTCATCTTCTGTAATGAGCGTGGTGAGCAGCTCAAGATTGGAAATGGGAACATAGGCGGTATCGGAAACTCCATGCATACGAAGATCATCAAATTCGCATCCAAGTGCAACAGCAACTTTTGCCATTGTTCGGAGCGAAATATTTCCGGTAGGTGAGAGCATCTTTGAAACGGCTGCTGGTGAGACATTGAGTAGCTCAGCCAGATCTTTCTGTTTTAGGCCGAGTTCTTCAAGGCGAACAAAGACTGCGATGCTGAAATCCAGCATGAGCTTGAATTGAACTGTATCGATATTTGGTGGAAGCGGTTCATCGAGCCCAAGAATCTCTTCCGCGGTAGGACATTTTTCCATTATTCATTCACTCTTTCTAAGAATGTCTTTTACTATTTTTGCTTTTGGTTTTACGCGTTGTGCAGCCTTTAACGTGCTTGTATGCTTATGCGATTCGAAAGGGTCTAGCATTACAAGTTTCTTCTGTGCTTTAGCGTTGTACGTCAAAACACGCCAAGTGCTGCGTATCTTTCTAATTTCTATCAGATCCTTGATTGGGCCCTTGATCGTATCAAATATTGATACTGAGAATGCGTACTTAACACCCTGCTCATAACCAAGGCTGCCAATTCCATCAATAAGAAACAGAAGCTTTTTTAAAGCATCTGGATCTTTCTTAAAACGTTTTTCAAGGATGTTCTTCCCTGATGTGTCGGTTGCGTTAACGAGAAGAAAGAAGAAATGCGCGATCTTCTCAATATTCCATTTTTGATTCAATCCACTCACTCCTTCAAGACCTTCTAGTAATTAACATATAGGTTAATTACTAGAAAATCAACTTATAAGTTAACTTCTCGGACAAAGTCAAAATTTTTTTCGATTTCGATCTTAGCTAGATTTCTACGCTTTGGTCAAAACTTCGCTTTTTCTTAAATAATCGGAAGTAATTTATGTAAACAATCAAAAAATTGTAATTAAACGGTTGCAAAATAAAAAATTTCTCTATAATAAAAAAAGTCCAGAAATAAAGCTTGTATAATTTCTGAATATGCTATAATAACGGAAGAGAAAACAGCGGTTAGTGCATGAACAAAGATTCGCAACATAAATCGACTGAGGCTCAGCAGTGGCCACCGATTTCTTTCGAGAAACACGTGTGGCAGCAAGACGGCAACCAAGATGCGACCGAGCGTATCGAGGAAGACGTTGTGAAGGGTGAGAGCAAAGGCACCTTCGCTAAGGCTGTTGAAGGTTCTGGAGATAGTGGATCAAGTTCACTCGGCTTGAATCGCAGCACTGAAATGGAATACCAGGCTGCACTTCCGCTGTTGATCGCCGAGCGAAGCGTGGCGGTTCCGGACGATCTGTCAGCTCGCATCAGCGCACTGCTCGTAGAGATGGCGCGCTTCGATGTGGAGTTGGGGCAGCGTGCGGATAACGTACCGACCATGCTCTTGCGGAGTGAAAGCTCAGCAAGCTCTCAGATCGATCGACTCACTTCGACCGCTCAGAGCGTTGCGCTTGCAGAGCTTTATCCCAAGGCATCCAGCGATGCGCGCCTGGTTGTGGCAAACATGATCGCTACTCAAAGAGCGCTCGAATTGCCAGCCGGGTTATCGCTCGAGGGAATCGTGGAAATCCACGATCTGCTGCTCGACAACTCGCATCTTGAAAACCAAACCAATTCGGCATTTGAAAAGCTACGCCAGAAACCGGTCTGGCTGGGGGGCACTTCATTCACTCCTCATACCGCACTATTTGTGCCCCCTGCTTTTCAACATGTACCTGAATACATGGCGGATCTGATCGAATTCGGCACTCGATCTGATCTGAACCCAGTAGTGAAGGCAGCCATTCTTTACGCACAGTTTCAAACCGTGCATCCGTTCCTCACCGCGAATGGCCAAACCGGCAGAGCTCTGATTCATCACATCTTCAGAGCAGAAGGAGTTCTTTCTTCAACTCTGATTCCAGTCTCTGTCGGTTTCCTTCACAACATCGATTCACTTATCAATGCGTTGCAGTCTTATCGCGAAGGCGATCCGCTCGTCATTATCGAAGAGCTCGTCTCGGCACTCGAGCTTGCATTGTTCGTAAGCCGCGTTACTGAGACTTCGATCGAATCGCTTTTGGAAGATTGGGATAGCCTTGTTGGCCATCGCAAGGGATCGAAGATTCGACAGCTTCCCAAAACGTTGGTGAAACAGCCAGTGGTGAATTCCGCCTATCTTGCAGACAGTTTGGGAGTAACCCAGCGCACAGCAACCACGCTCATCCTTCGCGCTTGTGAATACGGAATGCTCCGACATATGGGTAAGCGCCAACGCGGCGACTTTTATCAGTCGGACGCCATCATCAACGTTCTCGACGAGATCAACGAAGCCAGCACATTCCGTAACATCCGAATCGCATAGGTTTCAACCTACGAAGGTTTTTCCCTGAGTTACTAGTCATAAAAAATTTTTGCGGGCCTTAGAACGGCTCTCAGAGCCTCGTATTTTGAGGCGATTTTCAAAAATTGATTGATTTGCTGCCAGGGGAGTCTGAAGTCAGATGGTTAGACGAATCTCGAAGATTCCGAAGGTGATGAACTGCCCGTTCGTTCATCGCTGTAGAGAGACGAAATAAGAGACGCAAACAAAGTCCCTTTGATTTTCAAAGTTCGGCTGCTTTGTCTACAGAGAGCATCTGAGCGTTTGAGCTGAGTTTGTTTTTTGCTTCAGGTTGATTTGAGGTTTCAAGATCAGAGTCCATTTGGAGCTCATTGAACTTATTGCGAAGCTTCATTTTTGCGGGTTTGCGCACAGAGACTCGCATCAGAAGCCACCAGATGCTTTCTAAGACAAGCCGCGAATTCTAATCAAAATAATGGCAAAAAATGGGGTTTTCCACACAGAAAACGCCTGATAGCATGCTGTATATCATCTGTATAGCTATCTGCTAGAATACTGCTAGAAATGGGCTTGGAAGACAGCTAAAAACGGGGAAGTCTGCTCAAATTCAGCAATAGAATTACATCCAGTTGAAATAAGAAAAATAGCACATGCAACATGATAAAAATGCTGCAAAAATGAGAGCGAATCGTGTGCGCACTGAATCGTATAGCTGAATGTATATCTTAAAAGGTTTGGTAAAAAAGGTTTTCCACAAAGAAAATGCCTTCTTCGTGCGTTCAATCCGCATTCACATTTCGTTCACTTTTCAGATCGGGTCCAAACTCGGGTAAAAATCGAGAAAACGTGACCTGGGAAAACGTATGTGGAAAACATTCCCTTATTTAGCACTGATCGCAGCGTTGAAAAGGCCGCAGATTAGACTAAACCCCAGTAAAACTACAGATTACAAATCAGAATCGATCATGTGGAAAACACGGCAGAATTACAAGGAGCTTAACTGTCGCGAAAAACGCTCAAAATCCAGCCAGAAATGGACTGTGATGGCTCTCAAATTGTGTAGGAAATGTGAAGATTTGCTTGACAGAAATGTGTCAAAACAGCCTAAAAATCACGTTTCGATGTCATTTTGGCAACGTGGCAGGTAGCAGTCTGTTTTTCATGGGCATCTTACAAACGCTATACGGTTTGACCAGATATTTTTATCGCGTAAAAATCGAAACGCGATTCAGAATCTAGCCGAGTGCTATCGGCGTTCTCCACTTCACTAAAGCGCCAGTTCAGACGCATTTTTGAAATCCCTATACACGTGCGCGACCGCGGCCAGGGTGCTAAAATCGGCGATGCCGGTTAGTGATGAGGAACGAAATTTAAATGCAACAACTACGCCAACACACGTTTGGTTGTGGCCCCTGCGCACTCTGCGTAGCGGCTAAATCTGTTTTTGCCCTTTTTGCAGGTTTCCTCACCCTGGCGCTCACATTTGCTTCAACTTTGATCCTCTCTTCAGTCCTATTCACTTCAACCGCGTTTGCCCAGGTAAACGCAGAAAATTCAGGAAGCGCGGCATCCGCTCAAACAGCCGCAACTACTCAAAATGCTTCAAATAAAACCGCAGGTCAAAGCGATTCAGCTGCAACGGCAAATGCTGGAAATACTTCCGAAAAGGCAAATGCCGCGCTTGCTACGAATTCTGCTTCTACCTCGAAAAATGCGGGAAGCGCGGCAGCTTCTGGCGCATCGAGCACGGCGCAAAATGCGGCAAACAATGGTGCGGCAAACGCTGGCCAGGAAGCGGCAAATAACAGCAATTCACAAGCAAATCCAAAGACCTTTTCTATTACGTATATAGTTGATGGCAAATCAGCTACTACTGATGGCGTTGCTGGAACCATTAAGCTCGCAACGCTTGAATCTAAGACAGTTAATGGTGTTTCCTACACCTTCTTGGGTTGGAAACTTGAAGATGGCACTTTGCTCAAGGGCGGTACCGATTTTGAAATGACGAAAGACGTAACGCTCACGGCTGAATGGAAGGTTGAGTCTGCAAATGGCTCCACCTCGATCGATACAATAACCGATCAAGATTCTTCCAATAGTGCAATAAATGGTGAAAATCCTGGTCAGGGAGATCTTCCTGAAACGGACAATGGCAACAAGGGCCCCGATGCTCCTGATTATGTTGTCTTGCCGAATGAAGGAGAATCGAACAGCCAGGTCAACGATGGCAATTCTTCCTCGAATAGCCAGGTCACCAATACGACTCCACCCCAAAATCAGGGTGGAACTGCCACTTCACCTGGTAATTCAGGGACAACTCTGCCCAATTCCTCGGGTAGCAGTGTGTCTTCTTCCAATAATTCGAATTCTTCAAGCGCTAAAGATCTGACTGCAAGCCCCAACGCTCCTCCAGTCAACGCCCCAAAGAATTCCTCAATCTCCGCTGCCTCGGAGTCAAACAAGGCAAACCTTGCCGCTCAGGCAACTCCAACGGAGAATCCCTTCTCTGCGACCCTGAAAAATGTCTTTTGGTCATGGGATCCCGTCTCAGGTACCTTAACCATCGGTAATATAGGTACGAACACCGCCACAATTAATATTGGCGCATTCACCGCATCAACGCTGCCCTGGCTTACCGCCGCAGATGGCGCAGCACCCCAGGCCATCAAGCATATTGTTACGAAACAGAACGCTTATGGCGGCGGAATCACCTGCGATTCCTTCGAAAGCTGGTTCGAAAATTACACCGCGCTCGTCTCTTTTAATGGTATGGGTCTCGTGGTTACGAACTCCACCTCCTTCGCACGTATGTTCAAAGGCTGCGTAAGCCTTACTTCTATTACGGGAATCAGCGGTTGGCATGCTGAACAAGCTACTGACTATTCAGAAATGTTCGCTGGCTGCTCTTCTCTCGAGTCGATTGACCTGTCGGTCTTCGTTACCGCCGACAAGCCCGCTTCGGGCACCGGCACGGTAACCCGTAATCGCACCAACATGCTCGCCGGAATGACCTCTCTGAAGCAGATCCGTTTGGGCACCATGACCTCTTTGGTTGACACTGGATTGGATGCTATCAGCAGCCGTATCGACAAGCTTGGTGTTTGGGATGCTGAAGACAAAGTGGCTGATGAGGAAGCTAGATGGTCGGGTACTAGCAGCCAGCTCATCGCGCGCTATCCTGTCACGGGTGGCGTCTCGATCAACAACGCGCTCATCACCGACATCATCGATTACATCTTCCATCCCAAGGGAACCTTCGACAGCAACAACAAGGTCAATTGGGACTTCAACACCACCACTTCTACGCTGACCATCTTTGCCAGCGACAGCGCGCTTCCCACCGAAACGCTCGTCACTGAAACGGTCATGCCATGGCTCGATGCCATCGATAAGAACACCGTCAAGTATGTAAGCTTCCTGACGCAGAACACGAGCGGTCAGAATTTGAGCAAGGTGCTCTTCTCAACGCTCGCGGGTGTCTTCGAAGGCTATGTGAACCTGATCACCTTCGACGGTTCTGGTCTGAACACCACACGTGTCAACGATTTCTCGAATCTCTTCAAGGGCGATACCGCTCTTACCACCATTAATCTGAGTGGCTGGTCAATGCGCGATCAGCGCGACGCAGGTAACCTGCAGATCAGCGGCATGTTCGAAGGCTGCAACGCCCTGAGCACGCTTACCCTCGGAAAAGATGTCGTTCTCTTTGTGAGCGCCACCAACCACGCGGGCGTCGATGGTCTCTATGGTCGCGGCGATAACGATGGCGTGTGGGAGCGCACCGACTCACAGACGAACGACCCTTGGTTCGGTACTTCTGCAAACCTCGAGAAGCGTTACAGCTCGGGTACGCTCTACGTTGACCGCGGCGATGCGGTCTATACCTTCACCACTGCCTATCGCGGTGGTCGTTTCGACAACGACAACACCTGGTGGAAGTACACCGTAGGTGCCAATCAGAAGACGCTCACCATCGGTGCCGACCTTCTTGAGCCCGGTGAAACGGGCGACTATCGCATCGCACGCATCGAACGTGATGACCTGCCTTGGCTCAAGCTGGTGAACGGTCAACCGATCGTCGACATCACGCAAATCACTTATATTACCACGGTTGGTTCTACGGTTGGCAACATGGTCGGCCAGGCAGCACCTGAATTCATGGCACACTGGTTCGAAGGTTTCACGTCGCTGATCAACTTCAACGGCTCGAATCTCAACACCCAGTACTGCACCGATTTCACCGACCTGTTCAAGGGCGACACGAAGCTTATCTCCATCAACCTTGCTGGTTGGGACACGAGCGCAAGCTCGATCGCTACCCGCGCTGGCATGTTCGATGGCTGCGACGCACTGCTCACGCTCACGGTTGGCCCGAAGGTCGAACTCACGGGTACGGGCCTCGAAGCGCTCGCCAACCACACCACCGACGATGGTACTTGGGTCCGCCAGGACAGCACCACCGACTCCTGGATGGGTTCGAGCGAAAACCTCGTGAATCGTTACAACGGCCCCACCTCTGAAGGTGCCGGTCTTCCTGACGAACCTGCCATCTACTACTTCGACGACAGCATTCTGCGTAACGTCTTCCAGAGCAACGCCAACGTATGGTGGCAGTTCGATAAGGACGAGAAGACGCTCACCATTGGTGTCAACATGGCAGGCGGCAACATCGCCGTCGACGAAACGTACGACCTCGTGCCTTGGCTCGCGGTTCTGGGTAAAGGCACGGCCGACCCCGCCGCAACCGCACGTGCGATGATCGAGCACATCGACTTCAAGCAGCTCGTTCAGGTTCTGAATCCTGCGATGTGGTTCAAGGATTATGTCAACCTCGCAGACGCATACGTTGCGAACCTGGGCATCTCGCAAGCAACCTCCATTGCCTCGATCTTCCAAGGCTGCGGCAAGCTCAAGATCCTGAACGGTCTCGGTAGCTGGGATCCCAGCAACGTAACCAACATGTCGCACGCGTTCGACGGTGCGAACTTCACCGATCCGGGCGCGCTCGAAAACTGGAATGATAAGGTTGGCAAAGTTACCGACCTCTCCTATATCTTTGCGAACAATGGCAACGTCACCACGCTCGAGTGCATCAAAGACTGGATCCTTTCGAGCGCTACGAACTTTGCCTATGCTTTCGCGAACTGCTCTCGTCTGGTTTCGCTCGACATTTCGGGTTGGGACATGGGCAAGGCAACCACTGCGGCAAGCCGTGAGAACATGCTCTATGGTCTCGACCGCTTGAACACGCTGGTTCTCTCCAACACTTCGAATCTTAACAACACAGGCCTAGGCCTTACCGATAGCACCGTAACACGCGGTGATACGAACGGCACTTGGGAAGCTAACCGCGTTACCAACACGTTGGTCGGCACCGCAGAGAACGCATGGTTCGGCACCTCCGAAGACCTCATGCGTCGCTACGATCCCACCCGTTATCCCATGGGCTTCAACCTGGGCGACGACATCACCTACACCTGGAAGCCAGGTGTCTACGGCGGTCGCATGCCGGATGCAGAGCCGGGCAACCCCTATGAGGATCTCTGGTGGAAGTTCGTCAAGGGCACCGACGATGCAACGGGCCGCAACACGGGTACGCTCACCATCGGCACTGATGCTGCGGGTGGCACGAACCTCACCCTTACGCCCGATACCGCTCCGTGGGTCGATCTGATCTGGAGGATCTTCGGCGATGCGGACGCGAAAGCAGGCCTTTCGCATGTAACACACTTTGTAGCACAGGCAGGCAAAGCCCTTACAGCTAACCTGCTCCTCTCCGCAGATAGCCTCACGGGCCTTTTCGCAGCGAACCTGGGTTACACCGGACTCACTCGCTTCACGGGTACGGGCTTCGATGTTTCTAACGTCACCAGCCTTGCGCATCTCTTCGATGGCACCTCGACTCTCGTCCAGGTGCTCGGCATCGATGGCTGGAAGACGGGCAACGTCACCGACCTGTCCTACATGTTCGCGGGCAACAGCAAGCTCACCACCATCACCTCCCTTGCTCCCGATGGCACCAAGGGAACGTGGGACGTGCACAATGTGCGTAACTTCAGTCACATGTTCGAAGGCTGCTCTGCTCTCACTGAGCTCACCGCATTCAACAACTGGGCGGTAAGCGCAGGCAGCAACTTCGCCTACATGTTCAGTGGCTGCACCAACCTCACTACGCTCGACATCTGGGCGTGGGATATGTCGAACGCAACCTCGCTCGACCACATGCTGGCCGACCTTGAGTCCATCACCACCCTGGGCGTTGGCTCCAAGACCGCGCTCACAGGCGCAGCTTTCGAAGACATCGCTACTCGTCAGAAGAAGAATGGCTCGTGGGATCGTCAGGGCAGCACCTGGTTTGGCAACACGCAGAACATCGTTTTGCTCTACCCGGCCAACGTTTCTGGTCTGGGCAACGCGCTCGGCGACAAGATCTACTACACTTGGGCCGAAGGCATCCTGCGCGGCCGCTTCGAATCTAACGACAATGCTTACTGGTCGGTTACCTGGAACGGCACCCCTTGGACCGCAACGGGCATCCTGACCATCGGCATTGACAACCCAGCTGGCAACCGTGTGGTTACCGAAACCTGGGAACAGACTCCTTGGACTGAAGCGCTCTCCACTGAAGGCACACGCGATGGCAACAACCTGATCACCTTCATCACCATGGAGCGCGGTATCACGCCGACCAACTTCGCGTTCTGGTTCGCTAACTACGCGAACCTCACCGACTTCAATGGTCGCGCCGACAACGACGAACTCGGCCTCGACGTCTCGCAAACCACGAGCCTCGAAGGTCTCTTCCAGAACGATCGCAAGCTCTCCATCGTGGGTAACATCTACGACTGGGATGTCGATCAGGTCACGAACTTCGACTCGCTGTTCGAGAACTGCTCATCCCTCTACACGATCGATATCCATAAGTGGATCATGGGCCCCAACGCAACCACGTCTCACGTGAATATGCTCAAGGGTCTCACCTCGCTGCGCACGCTCATTCTGAATGGCAACATCTCCTTGAAGGACAGCGGCCTGGACGACGCAACGAGCGATCCGACCCACGCAGAAACTCAGGGCAGCTGGCTGCGTATCAAAGACGGCACGGCTTCCCCCTATAACACCGACCCCTGGTTCGGTTCTTCCGCAAGCCTGATCGGTCGTTACTACGAGAATACCAATATCCATGGCAGCGGCGACGGCGAAGGTGCCATCTACACCTGGACCGATCAGCTCCGTGGTCGTTTCGATGACAATGACAACACCTGGTGGTCATGGGATGCTAACCGCAAGATCCTCACCATGGGTGTCGATGCAGCAGAGCTCAACGAAACCATCGACCCCGCTACGGGCTATCGTGTGACCGCAACTGCAGGCGCACTGCCATGGGAGCGCGCGATCCCCACCATCAAGAAGGCGGCGCTCGAGATCTATGCAGTCCTGAATGGCACGCTCAAGATCTGCCCCACCAGCATGGAAGGCTGGTTCCAGGGCTACACGGCACTCACGTCATTCGATGGTACTAACTTCGATACGTCGCTGCTCACCAGCAACACCGCTTCGCTCGACAACCTCTTCAACGGTTGCACTGCGCTGCGCACCCTGAACCTGACCAACTGGAACTGGCAGGCAACGGGCGTGAGCCACGTCGACATGTTCAAGGATCTGAACTCCATCACCAAGATCACTCTCGAAACGGGCGCTGCGCTTGATGGCACCGGTTTCGATACCATTAGCACACGTCAGAACACGCAAGGCCGCTGGGTCATGGAGACCGAGCTCACGGGCGCGGGTGCCGCAGACATTCCGTGGTTCGATTCTTCCCAGAAGCTCGTCTATCGTTATCCGGGCTACTCGGCCGGTGCAGTCGTCGCCAAAGTGAACGGCGTCTGGACCGTGCTCAACCTGCTCGCTGGCACGCACACCTACACCTGGAACACCCCGATTCTGGGCGGTCGTTTCGAAGACAATCCGAACGCCTGGTGGATGTTCTACAAGGAAACCGTGAACGATATCGTTGCGGGCACGCTGGTCATCGGTACCGACGATAAAGACCCCAACAGCACCTACGGCATCGAAGTGTCGGTTCGTGGCACCGCTACGGGCAATGTTTACGATTCTTCGAACATGCCGTGGTACAGCGCACTGGGTGGCAATGCTGCTGGCCTCAACCGTGTTCTCTATGTGCTCACCAAGCAGGAGAACACCATCCGTCCTAACAGCATGCTCGGCTGGTTCGCCGGTATGGGCGAGCTACTCACCTTCGATGGTCGCGGCATCGATATGTCGCGCATCGAGAACGCCGACGACGTGTTCCAGGGCATCTTCGCTGAAGACCGCAAGCTTCACACGGTTGACATCCGCAACTGGGATATGGGCTCACACGCTCATACCACTAACGCAGTGGCCAACATGTTCCTGAACAACGCGGCGCTGAAGTACCTGATCGTCAATAAGGCTGCGGTCCTCTACGGATCGGGCATCAACTCCAACATGCTCAACCACACCCAGAAGCTCGGCTCCTGGATCCATGAATCATGGTTCGGTTCAGGCGATGAATTCGCAGGCCTCTTCTTGCCGGGTACCCCGGGCGGCGCAACCGCTGAAGGTCTCAAGGAATTCCCGACCGGTGTTGATTACATCACCTTCATTTGGGACGAAGGCAACCTCTGCGGCCGCTTCGAATCTAACAACAACGTATGGTGGCGCTACACCGGTGTTGCACAAGCAGGCGATCCGTATCTGCACGTTGGCCTGTTGCGCATCGGCTCCGACTCCGACGACATTACACAATCCATCGTCACCGAATTCGGCGACGATCTGCCGTGGCGCAAGCTGCTCGACAGCATCAAGGTCATCACCGAAGTCATCACGGGCGCAGACTACAGCGGCAAGGTTGCCGTAACGTCGCTCGAAGGTTGGTTCGGTCGCAACACGCTCGATGCCGATGCGGGCACCTTCGAATACCACACGGGCCTTACCACCTTCGATGGCTCGGGCCTCGTACTCTATGACGATGCGCTCACCCCGCTGGGCATGAACTGCCAGTCGGTGAAGGGCCTCTTCGAAAACGCTACGGCGCTTCGCTCGCTGAAGGGCGTCAATGCTTGGGATACGCGCGGCGTCCAGGACTTCTCCTATGCGTTCTACAACACCCCGCGTTTGGTGAACCTCGACATTCGTAGCTGGATGATGCATCACGTCGCCGACAGCTCCAAGTTCGAGAATATGTTCAAGGGCATGGGCACCTCGGGCATGCAGTCCATCACGCTTGGCCCCTACGCGGTCCTCGAGAATACAGGCTTCGGCTTCCGTGATACCGATACCGAACAGAACGTCCCCTTCCTGCCAGAGACCGATGGTCGCTGGGTTATGGGCGATCCGCTGAACCTCGATCCTACCGTCGCTAACACCGACGTTGCTTGGTTCGACAACACCGACGGCCTCGTCGAGCGCTATCGCGTTGGCGAAGGCTCTCGTCAGCAGGACAAGACGCAGCTGCGCTACATCCACACCTACACGTGGGACACGGCTAATCGCGGCGGTCACTTCGATTCCAACCGTAATGTTTGGTGGCTCTTGAACAAGGATTCCAAGGTACTCACCATCGGCGTGTTCGACAAGAACGCAACGGTTGAATACATGGACAACTGGACCACAGAAGTCTATCGCAAGGACGTTACTGGTTGGGCACATCGTGTTACTGAAAAGAACGAATTCGTACCGTGGCACCAGCTCGACCTTTCCTTCACGGCGTTCCGCACCGATGGCACGCAGGGCAAGGTCGCACCGGAATCCTTGGAAGGCTGGTTCCTCGCGCCTACAACGGTCGAGCTCCTCACCTTCGAAGGTGGCAACATCGATACTACGCACGTCACCAGCATGAAGAATCTCTTCAAGGGCGAGAACAAGCTCACCAACGTTTCGGGTATCAACTCCTGGATCACCACGAACGTTACCGATATGTCGCATGCATTCGAGAACTGCTCGGCTCTTACCACGCTCACCTCGCTCTCCAACTGGAACGTGGAAAAGGTCGTCGACTTCTCCTACATGTTCTACAACGTGCGCGGCCTCGACATGACCAACGGTCTCGCTTGGAAGATCTCCAGCGCAGAGAACCTTTCCTACATGTTCGCAGGCTGCACGCGCATCGTGAATACTAACTACCTGGCACGCTGGGATGTGGCTAAGGTCACCAACTTCTCCTATATGTTCTACAACTGCACCGGCCTTACTACGGCTGATGCATTGGGACTCTGGATGGTGGCACAGAACGCTACGCCCGATGCTAAGGTCGATCTTACGGGCATGTTCCGCAACGCAACGCGCTTGAACTTCGTCGACTTCACCAATTGGAAGATGTACGATCGCGCAAGCGGCGAGGTCTATGTCATCACCACCAACATGCTCGCAAACGATGGCGCACTCAACCAGATCGTCATGGGCTTGCACGGCTTGCTCGAAGGCACGGCGCTCGGCTACACCGAAGTAGGCGGCACCGCACTTCCTTCCCTGCGCGCGATCAACGGTGGTTGGACCCGCCATGGCAGCAACGTTGCTTGGTTCGGTCCTACCGACTCGCTCGTTTCGGTCTACACCCCTGGTTCGGTCTTCGAAGCACCGGAGAACCTGATCTTCACCTATGTCTGGCGCGTTGAGCAGACTGGTGGTCATATCTTCCCGTCCAACCGTTTCGCATGGTGGAAGTTCATGACCGACTCGGGCACGCTCATCATCGGTCTGAACGACAACACCAATAACGACCCCGATTACAAGACGTGGGTCACCGAGAAATGGTACGAACTGCCGTGGCTCGTTAACATCACGGGCGACAACGAGGCAACCTACACCCGCGATCAGATCAAGTACATCGAATTCGTGGGCGATCTCTACATCGTGAATCCTGAATACTGGTTCGCTGGTCTCGAGAACTTGATCAGCGCAGATCTTACCCACATGAAGATCGAACTGGCAGGAAGCCTTGAAGGTCTCTTCGGCACGCTGCCTACCGAATTGCCCGATGGCGCTACCGAGTGGCCGGGCATCTTCGGCAAGAACGATGCCGACAAGGGCAAGGCTTGCACGAGCCTGAACTTCGTTACGGGTCTGCAGGCATGGAACAGCTCCTTCAACGTGGGCGCTAACGCAGGTACGCTCGTCTACGATCTGCCTATGGTCAACACCACCTCGCTGAAGGGTATGTTCCAGGGCGCTTCGAGCCTGAAGGATCTGGAGTACGTGGTCGGTTGGGACCTCTCCACCATCCTCGACCTCTCCTTCATGTTCGACGGCTGCTCCACGCTGAACGACGTTTCGCAGCTGGCAGGTTGGAATACCTCCGCAGTCAAGACCATGGAGGCCATGTTCCGCAACGTCTCCAGCTTGAAGCGCGTTGACGGCGTTATGACCTGGGATACCCAACAGTGCATCAACTTCCGTGATATGTTCAACGGCTGCACCAGCGTGCTCGACCTCGACTTCTCGAGCGACAACTGGCGCCTCGATGCGGCGCTGAACGCACCGGGTGGGGTCGATAACCTTACCAACATGCTCGCAAACCTCGATTCGCTGCGCACCATCTCGCTCAAGCAGCACTTCGTGCTCGAAGGTACGGGCCTCGACAACTGCAAGACCCACAAGAGCACCGATGGCACCTGGGAGCAGGAAGCCTTCAAGAACAACTATGTGGCATGGTGGGGCAACGCTGGTCAGCTCTGCAGCCGCTACCCGAATGGCAACAAGCCATGGCTCTGGCCGGCATACCAGAATGTGTGGGATGTGGCAGAGGTTCTTACCTATACCTGGAAGACCCACTACCTGGGCGGCCGTTTCGAATCGAACGAATTCGCTTGGTGGAAGTACGACAAGAATGGCAACTTGGTCATCAGCGTCGATACCGATATCACCAATGGCGTAACGAATAATACTGAAACGCGTGTCTGGGAAGACACGAAGGCAGACGACGATGCACTTGGCTACATCGATTGGCGCGAAGTCGTGCTCGGCAACGCTCCTGTTCCCACGGGCATCTACAATGCTCCCGATATTCCCTGGCTGAAGGTCATCAATGCTTCGGTCATCAAGAAGGTATTCCTGCAGAACAACATCGCGCTCGTTAACCCCGCTGGTTGGTTCGCAACCGTTAGCGGCCAGAATTACGGCAACCTGGTCGAGTTCGACGGTGCTCGCGCTGATATGCAGTACGCAGTCTCCTTCGATTCTATGTTCGAGAATTCCGCGAAGCTCACCCGTGTTTCTTCAGGTGTGAACGGCTGGAACAACATGGCCGCCTGCACCAGCATGAAGAAGATGTTCAAGGGCTGCCTCGCTCTGAACGAGATCCTGGGCATCGACAAGTGGGATGTCACCCACGTCAAGGACTTCACCGAGATGTTCTGCATGACCACCGCCAATGGTGCAGCAGGCGTGCTCGGCGATAGCGTTCTTGCCCAGATCGGCAAGTGGACGCTCGGCACCAACCTCAATGCGGGTGAATTCATCACCATGCAGGATATGTTCAAGGACTGCCGTGGTATCACGTCGCTCAATGGTCTGGCCAACTGGGATACCAGCCGCGTTTCCAACTTCTCCGGCATGTTCTCCAGTACCCAGAACGACAAGGGCGTTACCTTCGAATACAAAGATGGCAAGCTCGTGAAGACCGCCGGTACTCTCGGCATGCTCCTCACGGACGCTACCGCAGTGAACAACTGGAACATCTCCGCTGCCACCACCATGGCACGCATGTTCGCTAACGCTATCCGCCTCGAGCGCATCAACATCTCCAGCTGGAACATGCGCGACCTCGACATCGCCAATATGTTCCTGAACAACGCAAGCATGCAAGAGATCACGCTCGGTCGTCTCTCGGTGCTCGAGAACACGGGCTTTGGCAACAACATGTACTTCTACGAGACGCATCCCACCAACGCAACGGGCTCTGCTTCGCAGCGCAACGAAGTGTTCTGGCGCGATCGTCTGCACAACAATAATCAGTCGGTCAGCTTTGGTGGCAACACCTGGCAGTTCGGCTACTGGGGTGGCGCATGGGTCGCTGAAGATGCGAACCGCCCAACCACCAACGATTACGAAGGCTTGAACCTCTGGTCGGGCACTTCCACCAATCTTGCCGATCTCTATCGCAACTCGAAGCACTATGCACCAGCAGCCATCACCACCTATCGTTGGGGCGATAGCTTCTATGGCGGTGTCTTCGACAGCTCCATCGTCTATGACAATGTGAACGACATCTACCATTACTATTCTTGGTGGCGCTACTACACTTCAGGCGATCTGAATCGTACGCTCATCATGGGCACCATCGCAGGCGCAGGCAACGATACCACTACCGGCGTGGTCACCGAGGCGAACACCTCGCACCGCACGGGCGGCGTGAACGATCTGCCATGGGCGAACTACGAAGGCGCCAACATTGTAAGCAACGTGCAGCACATCAAGACGGGTGCGGTCATCCATCAAGATGGCTCCATCACCTACGATAGCCTGATGGGCAAGATCACCCCCACCAAGCCAGAAGGCTGGTTCCATAACCACTCAAGCCTGATCTCCTTCGACGGTCGTGGTCTGAACACCACGCTGGCTACTTCGCTCGCCTACTTCCTGTCCTCTAACACGCGCCTCACCACCATCAGTGGCATGGGCGATTGGGACGTCGATCAGGTGACCGACTTCTCCTATATGTTCAATGGCGACAGCGCGCTCAAGGATATCTCCACGCTGCGCACCTGGGTGCTGGGCAACACGAACAGCATCAACATGGAATACATGTTCGCAGGCACGGGCGTAACCGATCTGCTCTCGATCGCCTACGATAAGACCAATAACTACTGGAACACCAGCCACGTTTCCAACATGGAAGGTATGTTCCAGGCAAGCAAGCTCGTTAACCAAGAGGGCATCAAGGATTGGGACGTTTCACGTGTTGAGAACATGCGTTACATGTTCCGCAATGCTGTAGCGCTCACCACGGTGAACCTCTCTCGTTGGGCGATGCGCACCATCGGTTCGTTCATCCACCATACTGCCAACATCAATGTCGATGACATGTTCTTGGGCTGCAAAGCACTCGGTCAGATGACCTTGGGCGAAGCATCCATCCTGCAAGGCACGGCATTCAATAACAGCTTGGCCAATCATGGCCCAACAGACAACGACACCGGTGGTATGTGGGAACTCGTGCAGATCTACAATCCTGCAACGGATAGCAACGACAATCTGCCGCGTACGTCTCACGGTACCGCTCAGTGGTTCGGCTCAACGGGTAGCCTGGCTGAGCGCTATAAGAGCACCGGTCCCGCTTATGCTGCAGCGCTCGTCTACGTATGGCGCAGCGACATGATCGGCGAACGCTTCGAATCCAACCCGTTTGCTTGGTGGACCTACGACAAGAACGGCAACCTGGTTCTTGGCGTGGACAAGGGCGCAGAGGCGAGCATCTATGCTCCTAAGCCTGGCGACACGAAGACCGCAGCACAGTATGCCGATACGGTCACTGAAACACAGCGTGTTACCACCACCACGAAGAACGCCGACGGCACGATCTCGATTGATACTCCTTCCGCAGATGATCTGCCGTGGCTCTACAGCCATTTCAACGAATCCAACAGCGTTAAAGAGGCTTGGGGCACGTACAACCCCACCACACGCGATTCTATTCTCACCGTTACCACCAAGGGCGGCATCCTCCTGCGCTTCCCGCAGAACTGGTTCATGAACTATCTGAACCTCACCACCTTCGATGGTTCTGGCATGGACGTTCCGCAAGCAACCTCGCTGCAGAACTTCTTCCGCAACGATGCGAAGCTGACCACATTCACCACGTCGGCAAATCGTTGGAACACTTCTAACATCACCAATATCTCTTACTTCATGTATGGCACGGGCATCGTGAGCCTGGACGGTCTGCAGACCGCAGGCGCAAACGGCTGGGATGTGTCCCACGTGACCGATATGTCGTTCGCGTTCGCCAACATGACCAAGCTCACCGACATCTCGGGTCTGGCAAACTGGAAGACCACTTCTTCTGCAGCAAGCCCGCTCAACATGACCGACATGATGTCGGGTTGCACCGCACTGGTCGACGCAAGTCCGTTGAAGGACTGGAACGTGACCGGCGCGAACCTCACCAACCTCTTCTATAACAACACCGCCCTCACCACGGTTGACATTCATCTGTGGGACATGCGTGATGCAACGGTCACCAACATGTTCTACAACAACCGCAAGCTGGGCGATAAGGCCACCAATGGCTATATCCGCTTGGGCGCGAAGAACAAGCTCACCGATACGGCCATCAACTCCATCGCCACCCGCACCGCGAAGCTCGGTAGCTGGGTGCGTACGCTCGATATTCCGGTGGCATGGTTCGGCACGGGCAATTCGCTCATCCGCCTCTACAAGGATGGCATTACCGGCTTGGCGAACACCTACCTCACGCCTAACTACATCGACTACTTCTGGGATTCGGCCTTCATCTCGGGTCGTTTCGAGTCCAACGAGAACGCATGGTGGATCTACTTCCTGGTCGACACCAACTATAAGGGTGAAGAGATGAAGGCAGGCACGCTGCTTCTGGGTGCTGATGAAACGGCTGCGAATCGCGTCGTGACCGAAGAGGCAGATGAACTGCCTTGGCTCGACGATCCTTCCACCACCGCAAAGGACGAACTGGTTGGCAAGACGCAAGTCAAGTATGTGAAGACCAAGTTCGACATCACGCCTACCACTCCGAAGGAATGGTTCAACGATTACACGAGCATCATCACCTTCGACGGCTCGGGCATGAAGATCACCAACAGCGTTACCTCGTTCGAGAACTTCCTCGGCCGCAGCGACGATAACACCACCGCTTCCCAGCTCACCACTGTTTCGGGTGTTGATAAATGGGATGTAACAGGCGTTACCTCCCTCAAGGGCATGTTCCGCAATGCTAACGCCCTCACCAAGCTGGAAGGCTTTGCTGCTTGGGCGAACAAGCTCACCTCCCTCACGGATATGTCCTACATGTTCTACAAGAACACATCGCTCACCAACAGCAGCCTCGCAGAGCTGGCTACTTGGAACGTGGGTAACGTTCGCGACATGAGCTATCTCTTCGCCGGCTCAACCGCTATGGAATCGCTCGACAATCTCGCAGCATGGCGCCCCGCTAAGCTGCAGACCCTCGCCTATGCGTTCCAGGGTATGACCAAGCTCGCCAACATCGAAGGTCTGCGCAACTGGAACCCTGGTAGCGACGCTTCGGTCACTGCCGTTTCTATGGAAGGCGCCTTCAGCGATTGTGTCGCACTCACGAGCATCGAGCCTATCACGGGCTCCAGCACGAACACGAGTGCAGCTCACTGGGATGTGCGCAAGGTGAACAACTTCTCGAAGATGTTCTACAACTTGGGTACAGGCAATACCTTGAAGATCACCACTATCGATCTGTCGCAGTGGAACATGCGTGCACTCAGCACCATCACGCTCAATGATATGCTGGCCATTTCCAAGGGTGGCACGGGCAAGACCAATTTTGTTTCCTACATCTTTGGCCCCAACAACCGCCTGTGGATCTCCGATACCAACAATGCAGGCATCAACAATGCAACGCTCATGAGCGCTTCCGATGGCGTATGGATCAAGAACACCGACACGGTGGGTCTCTCCACCACCATCGGTAATTCCATCGATCTGATGAAGCGCTATGCCACCACGTCACCTTCGCTCGTTACTACCTACACCTGGGATCCGACCCACCGCGGTGGCACGTTCGAGGATAATCCGAACATCTGGTGGACCTATGCGAAGGAAGATACCACCTCGGTGGCCGATCCTAACCTCGCCGAGAAGACGGGCATGATCCGTGTTGGCCTGGTGAGCAACGCAGCATCGCACACCACTAACGTTACGGCGAACGTGCCGTGGAAGGTCGAGCCGAACAACATCTGGAGCTCGGCTAAATTCTTCGAGGCCGATGCTACCAACGGCACGGTCGCCCCGAACACCATGGCACAGTGGTTCCAGAGCCCCTCCAAGAACTTCGTAAGCTTCGACGGCACCAACTTGAACACCAGCAACGTGGCAAGCTTCTACCGTACGTTCTACAATGCAACGGGCCTCAAAGAAGTGAAGGGTGTTGCGAACTGGGATGTTACGCACGTGACCACGTTCCAGTCTATGTTCGAAGGCTGCTCTGTTCTTGAAGAGCTCGACCTTACCGCTTGGAACATGCGCACGGGCAACCCCACGCTCACCGGCATGTTCGCTGGCTGCCTGAGCCTGATGACGCTCACCTTGAACCCCAACGTGGTCCTGGAGGGTACGGGCCTTACCGAGGTTACCACCCTGAATGGCGAGAAGATCGGCTTCTGGTACATCGACGAATACGCCCGCCAGAACCGCTACGGCACCACGCAAACGTTCGCGAATACCCACTTCGGCAAGAACACGCACGATGCTACGGGCGTTCATACTTACTACTGGTACTACGGTGCTGAATTCGAGAACCCGAACGCTTGGTGGAAGTATGATCGCAACAACCACACGCTTTCCATGGGTCTCTACGACTATTCCGCCTCGGCAGACCATCTGGTTACCGAATACGGTGCGAAGCTGCCCTGGTTCACGGCAACGGGCGCACTTTCGGTACCTATCATCGAGGTACAGCATATCGAGACCAACTTCGGTAAAGCTGGCGAAGATGGTGGCGTATGCGACGGCACTAATGGCATTCAGGTACGCGACTTCAGCAACTGGTTCGCTGGCTTCACCGGCCTGCTCGATTTCGACGGCCGCGGCTTGGATGTGTCGAACACCTACTTCTTCAACGAAGCTTTCAAGGGCGATTCGCGCCTCCAGAAGATCAACATCTCCACCTGGAATATGGTTTACAATGCTCGCTTCAACCAGAAGGACTCCAGCGGATACCGCAGCACGTGGCCTGTGGTCACCAGCATGCTGGAAGGCTGCTCGGCACTTACGCGCATCGTTGCAGGCAATCAGATCTATCTGGTTGGCTCGGGTCTGGTCCGCGATGGCGGCATGTGGGCTGCGGGCGAATTCACGCACGATAACGAATACACCGATGTCGACACGCTCTGGTTCGATACCACCGAGCATCTGTTCACTTCTTCCGGCGGCCGCTACATGGCAAACGTGGGCGTTACGCAGGCAACGGGCCGCGCACTGGGCGAGATCGAATACATCTTCGTGCCAAGCTCGCACTACGGCGTGTTCCCCGACAACGCTGAAGTTACCTGGATTATCGTTGATAAGGATTACAAGCTTTCCGATATCACTACGCTTCAGGCAAGCACGCTCTATGTGGGTGCTCGTCCTACCGCTTCGAACAAGTCGACGAGCCGCGTTGGTTCTTCTTCGACCACCGATGCAACCTATCGCGTTCCCTGGCATGGTCTGTCTTTCAAGAATGTACGCACCTTCGGTGGCATGGCTCCCTCGTACATGAAGGCATGGTTCGCCCAGGGCGATGGCGAGATCTTGAGTGATTATCGTTACTTCAATAACTGGACTTGGTATGAGAATCGCTCTTCGGTTTCTCTGTCCTCTACATGGTTCTCTGCTCGTGCCAATACGGGTACAACGTGGGTTCCGGGCTATCGCGACTCTAATGGTAAGTGGCACGATGGTTATTATTCAAGATGGACCGATTACGCCTACATTTCTTCGGGCGAGATCTTGCTGCGTGCAGGCTATACCTATACGCTCTCGTTCAGCTACTACAGTACTTACCACTATGGCACTACTCGTCAGTTCGGCTTGAGCAGAAGCCAGCATACGTCGAGCTTTGCGTATGCGGTCTCACTTAATTCGGATACCAGGAACTGGACCGATATGACCCTGACCTTTACGGTTGCCGAAACAGGTCTGTATTACTTGAATTACTACGAGTGGGATACTTCGAACACGTATGCCTTCAACATCATCAATCTGTCGCTCTATGAGAGTGGCATAGCATCGGGTCTTGAACATTTCGATGGTACCGGCCTGAATGTTGCGAACACGACAAGCTATGCGAACACCTTCAGGAACAACAGGACCATCAAGTCGGTGGATATCCATAACTGGAGCATGCGCTCGGGCTACTACTACGAGAATATGCTCGATGGTACGACCTCGCTCACGCGTCTTGACCTGGGCCCGAACACGACGTTGGGTTCTACTCCAGGATATGGCTCTACTCATTGGCAGATTCAGTCCGACAATTATGGCGTAAGCAACAAAAACTACGCCAACAGCACGCGTTATCAGTGGGTCTTCCGTCGCACGACCAGTGATTCTATTCGTGTTTACTTCTATGGCAACTCTGAGCTTGAGAATAATTGTGACTTCGTCTACATCTATTACGGCATCGGCACCTCTGTCTACGATCGCGAACCGCTTCGCTTGACGGCAAAAGAGATGGCGGGGAAGACCTTCTATTTCGATGTGCCTTTCATTACGATTTATTTCTATACTGATGGTAGCGTTACGAGTTATGCAGGCTTCAAGGCTGATATTGGTGGCGCTGATCTTCACAGCTATTCGAGCTTCAATGCGCGTAAGAATGCACACTTCTACAGCAATCCTTATGGTATTGGTTGGATCGGCCCCATTGCTAACAATGCGATCTATGGCGCTGGCACTTGGATCGAACATAACCGTGATGGTGCTTATGATGAACTCACACGCAAAGAAGCGCCATGGTTCGGTACCTCACCGAATCTGGTGAAGCATCATAACGTTACCGCCAATAAGGGCAAGTACACCTACATCTGGGATCCGAACTGGTGTGGCGACCGCATCAATGGCGATGATCACCTGTGGTGGTACTATCGCCCCGACGGTCATACCCGCGAAGATGGCTATGTAGTGAAGGATAACTCGCTCGTTATCGGTGCGGACCCGGGCTATGCTGGCAAGACTATCAATATCGATCGCGATGTGCTCACCCCGCCGTGGGAGATGGCAGTTCCTTCGGGTAAGATTCATCATGTTGCCACCATCGGCCGCTGGAAGGCACCAACGCTCAAGAAATGGTTCAACTCCGGTTGCTTCAGCAACTTGGAATCGTTCGACGGTTCGGGTATCGACGTGTCTTCTACCACGGATATTTCCTATATCTTCCAGAACCGCACGAAGCTCAAGGAGCTGAATCTGCGCGGCTGGTCCATCAAGCCAACCGTTAAGATCGATGGCGCGTTCAGCTCGCTCTCTGCGCTTGAGCGTATGATCATGGACAACCACACCTCGCTTACCAAGAGCCCAAGTCTCATCGGTCAGATCCCGGGTCATGTTAACGGCGTGTGGGTTGCCACGAACGTTACCGAAGACGATGCGAACCCCAAGCTCGACTCGGGTGCGAACTATGTTTCTGAAGGTCTCTATGCGCGCACCACGTCGCCTTCTACCTCTACCGATCGTAGCCTCGAAGTGCTCTATGGCTACACCAACGCAGGTAACGACCATGGCATCATCACGTGGGATTGGCGTTTCGGTACCCTGGTAAGCTTCCGCCCGAACCATTCTTCGGCCACGGGTAACATCCCCGATGTCTTCCTGAATGGTGGCGAGACCATCAACTTCTACAAGGGTAGCGATGGTAAGTTCTACGTCGAATTCCCGAATGGCGATATCTACGAGGCGTATGTCCGCGATGGCTACATCCTCGACCTGTGGAATACTGAACAGAATCTGCGCACCGACAAGCATGGCAAGCCTGTTGGTGGTACCCAGATCTATTGGGGTGGCAGCTACACGGCACCGAATACGAGCGACTCCAGCTCGGTCTCGGTCACCTTCTGGGCACAGTGGATCAAGGATGCCAATATCACCATCAAGTTCGTGGTCGATACCACGGGCTCCACTTCGGCAAGCACCTCTGAAAGCACGATCGGTTCCGACCGCGCTCAGGGCTACCTTGAGATCACGGGCCTGAAGGTGGGCGACACCATCCAGCTCTTCAATGGCACGCAAGCAGGTCTTTCGATCTATGACGCGCTCACCAATGCGATCCTGGATATGACCAGCTTTGTCGAGTTCTCGCGTCCTGGCTACGACCTGATCGGTTGGACCTACTACATGCGTCACATCTCTTCGGGTGGCGATACGGTCACGCGTGCTTACCAGATCTACTTCAACCGCGAGAACAACGAGATCCGCCTCTTCTGGCCGCCGAATGCAGCGGAAGGCGATACGGTTGCTATCGATACCTTCTACGCCCTCTGGGCTCCGAAGACCGGTTACACCATCGAATACATGGCACCTGAGTCTTCCTACAAGCCGAACAACCGCACGGGTCTCTCTTATGTAGAGATCAACCTCCTGCCCTCCGATGCAGGCAAGGTGAAGCGTCCTGGCTATAAGCTGGCAGGCTGGTATGTGCTCGATGCGAACGGCAACCGCATGACGCTCCCTGATGGCTCGACCCTCATCACGAGCAAGAATCAGGCCGCCATCCGCTTCCGCGATATCGCACTTTCCGCAGACGTGGCAGACATCCTCTATCTCTATGCTGAATGGGAAGAGGACAACATTCCGCTCACGTTCCAGTCCAACACCAAGGAAAACATCGTTAACCCGACCTCACAGGCACCGCTGCTTTCCAATGGCAATGGCGTGCGTAACGTCGGCGTGATCGTGGCGAAGGGTTACCACTTCGTTAGCTGGACGAATAACCGCACGGGCGATGTGTTCACCAACGCAGTGCTCACGGCAGACCAGATCCGCTCTGTTGCCTTCATCGATGGCAATTGGAACCCGACGGTCTTCACGGCGAACTTCGCTCCGAACGAATACACCATCGTCTTCAAGCCAGGTACCGCAGCTGGTCCTACGGGTACTCCTGATAAGGTCGCTAACGGTGCAGGCAACATCGCCGACATGGAAGCAACCTATGGCATTGCCTTCCGCGCTCCGGCTGCAGGCGACACCTCCACCTTCTGGCTGGATGGCTATGTCTTCGACGGTTGGATGACCGACGAGCCTTATAACGAATCGAATCCTTCCACGCCGCGCAAGATCTACGCAGGCCAGACGGTCTACGATCTGCTCGCAGCGCATGGTGGCACCATCACCTTCACGGCAACGTGGCGTCCGCAAACCATCAAGGTCACCTGGATTGCGGGTGCAGGCGGCAAGGTATGCGTCAATGGCGATGAAGCGCATCAGGCCACTACGCTCACTAAGAGCTACACCACCATTTCACCTTCTATTGACATCGTGCGTCCCGTGGCAGACGAAGGCTATCGTTTTGTGGAATGGCGCATTACCGACACGGGCGAGACGCTCACCACCGAAGCACTGCTGAAGTTGGTCAAGGATGGCGAATTCTGGCCGTTGTCTCAGTCCTTCACGGCCATCTTCAGGCCTATCACCTATACCATCGCCTTCGACTATGCTCGTGGCGACGATCACACGCAGCTTGCAACCGGTACGCTGCCCGGTCCGATCTCCAAGACCTTCGGCGTCGAAGTTCGTCTGCCGAACATCCTCGACATGGATGGCGAGATCATGCTCAAGCGTGATGGCTATGTCTTCGCGGGTTGGAACACCAAGGCTGACGGCACAGGCAAGCGCTACAGCATCAACCAGCTGCTCAACGAAGACTTCACCTTCACCGAGGGTGACACCATCTATCTCTACGATATGTGGACGCCTTCCAAGTACACCGTTGAATTCTTCCACGGCGCAACGGGCGTTACCGGCAAGATGGACAAGCAGACGCTCACCTACGATGTCACGTCGTTCCTGAACGCCAATGAATTCATCCGCAACGGTTATCGCTTCATCGGTTGGTCCACGTCCTACTTCGATCCTCCCATCTACACCGATGGCCAGGCTGTGAAGAACCTGGGCAAAGATGGCGACAACATCATGCTCTTCGCTCATTGGGAAGCGATCGGCGAATACAACGTGTTCTTCGAGATGGATAAGGGTTCCACCGATAAGGCAACCATGCACCTGCCAGCATCCTACGATCCGTACAAGGGCGTTCAGGTCAAGCAGGGTGGCTTCGTTGCGGTCGATCAGGCACCAACCTTCAGCCAGAACGACATTCAGCAGGCAGCAGGTTACTTCCTGTCCTACTGGTCATACATCATCGAGCACGAAGATGGCAGCACCGAAACGGGCGTTACCACCGACGTGAAGAAGATCGCCATCACCGGCAAGACCACCTTCTCGGCTCACTTCGCACCTGATCATGTCTTCGTGGTCATCTACGAACCGGGCACGCATGGCACGTTCCCCTCCACGCAGGATAAGACCTTCTTCGTGAACCTCGATCCTCACTCCACCCGTCCGACCTTCGGTGGTCAGGCAGCGGGCACGCAGCTCGATCCCGATTACTTCGATACGGCAACGTCCAACCCGAAGAACATCGATAACCCCAAGGGCATCCCAGGTTATGAATTCATCGGTTGGCACTGGACCACTACCGACGAGAACAACGTTGTTACGCACCACTTCTCCTTCAACACGGAGTACGAAGGTGTAACCTACACCGCAGAAGCACTGCCCAGCGAAGTTGATCGCAACTATGTCTTCGAGGCATGGTGGCAGCCTTCCGAGGTTACCGTTTACCTGAGCCCCAACGGCGGCGAATGGATCCTCGATTCCAATGGCCAGCTGGTGAACCCCGATGCTGCGGGTGATTTCGTGCTCGAACGCGGTCAGTCTTTCGCAATGCTCACGCAGTACTGCGGCCAGATCGTTGAATTGCCTTCTGCCGACAAGATCCTGCAGCGTGTTGGCTGGCGCTTTGTCGGTTGGACCGACAGCGCTTGGGAAGCGGTGAAATGGCAGCCCGGTGAAACGCTGCTGGCTTACTATGGTCTGCGCATCTATGCTGTATGGCAGCGCCTTACCTACAATGTTTCCTTCAACTCCAATGGCGGCACGCCTGTTTCCGACAAGAAGGGCATCGGCTGGTCCGATCGTAACGTGCTCCAAGGTGTCGATACGCCTACCAAGGTCGGTTATGAATTCGACGGTTGGTATATCGTGAACCCCTACAGCGATCGCTTCGACGACAGCATCGATAAGGTTTCCAACAACACTACCTACGCCGACCTGGCACGCTACAACGGTCTCACCGACGAAACCGCACTCGCTAACGGCATCATCCTCTATGCGAAGTGGCTCGAGAAGCAGGCAGAGATCTACTATCGTCCGGTCGTTATGGACGCTCAGGGCAGGTTCGTGAAGACCACGGGTGGCTTGCTCACGGTAAGCTCCGAAAACATCTATGCAATTTCGACGCTCACGGCGCCGCGCGGTTCCCAGGCATCGAGCAACACCGGCTATCACTTCCTCGGTTGGTACGATGCTCAGGGCAACCTGCTCTCCCGTAGCGAGAAGTACATTCCTACCAAGAGCGAATACAACCTCACCGGTCAGTACTGGGGCGACGCGAACCACAGCGTATACTATGCGCTCTTCGAGCCGAACTCCTACACCATCGAGTTCATCAACAACGGCGGCATCGGTCGTATCGAGGCTATTACGGTCAAGTACGACGAATACCGCAACCTCCCCGTGAACGATGGCCAGATGGCACGTGTGGGCTACGGCTTCGCTGGTTGGTCGACCGCAGCCGATGGCTCGGGCATGCACTATGGCGATGGCGCTCAGGTTCATAACCTCTCCAGCATCAATGGTGCGGTCATCTCGCTCTATGCGGTATGGCAAGGCAACGTCTTCACCCTTACGCTCGACCCGAACGGTGGTAGCCCGAACTCATGGGATAACGTGGCTAAGCCGCCCGTGACCTACAGCGGTTCGCAGGTTATCTACCACATGGTGGCAGGCTCTTCGATCCATCTGCCCGACACCTTCACCTTCGTACGCACTGGCTACACCATGGATGGCTGGGTGGATAAGCCCAATGGCGATAAGGTCATTGCTCCAGGCTCTCGTTACTGGATGCCTGGCGGTTCTGTGGTCCTGTATGCTCACTGGGTACCCAATAGCTACATCATCCGCTTCCAGCCAGGTGCTGTTGATGTTCTGGGCTACGAAGACATGGTCGACGTCCGTGTCAACTACGACACCCACGCATACCTGCCTTCTAACACCATGACGCGCGAAGGCTATCGCTTCGTGGGTTGGACTTCGGACTATGGTTCGTTCTCCAACTGCGGCGAAGTTTACAACCTCACCACGGTGAACGATAAGGTCATCACGCTCACGGCAGTATGGCAGGCGCTTCCGCATACCGTTACGTTCAACGGTGGGGAAGGCGGCACCCTTTCAGGTGTTGCGAACCCGCAGACGGTCAACCATGGCGGCCATGCCACTACGCCAAACGCATATCGCCAAGGCTACGTGTTGATCGGCTGGAGCTACTCCATGGAGATCAACGGCGGCCAGACCCTCACCGGCATGACTGATGATCCCAGCTCTATCGAGATCTTGGGCGATACCACCTTCACCGCATATTGGGGCGGTCCGAGCGCTGTCGTTTACCTGCCGGGCAACCACGGCTCCTTCGCTTCCCACAGCAAGGATCCGGGCTCCCAGACGCTCTACACCGATCTTCCGTTCGGCGCCATGGGCGATCAGTACGCTTACCGTGGTCCTACGGGCACCACGGGCCTGCCGCTGGGCCAGGAAGGCTGGACCTTCACTGGTTGGGTGCGCACCGCCTACGATAACGATGGTCACAAGATCGGCGAGAGCTACTTCATCTCTGCTGAGACCTGGGTGCGCGACAAGACGGGCAGCCTCGGTTTCATCGATGAAGGCGAATACACCATCTACTTCACCGCTCAGTGGTATAAGCCCTTCAAGCTCACCTACGATCTGAATGGTGGCGGCGAGTGGGTCAAGGATTACGACTTCGGTTACACCACTGATGGTGTGAGCGACCCCGTCTCCATGATGGTGGGCGCAGGCGAGACCGTGCACATTCCTACCAAGGATGCGCTCATTCGCCCGGGCTACATCTTCAATGGTTGGGCAACCTCGGAATACAACGCAGCTCACGGTTGGGTCACCTATCCGACCTACGATGAAGATGGCAACGTGGTGAACCTCTACACCATGCCTGAACACGATGTGACCTTCTACGCCGTATGGACCATCCGTACCTATAACGTTCACTATGCAACCGGTACGGGCACCTACATCGGCGTTCAGAAGTTCACCTATAACGACACTGGCCTCCTGCCGAGCCCGAACCCGGTATGGCCTGGTTACACCTTCAACAACTGGTACACCGAGGATAACTCCAACCAGTCTTACGGCGATGTGCCTCATGGCGATCGTGTTTACAACTCCACGCATCTCTACGAGATCCTGCCGAACGAAGAGGTTACCGATATCATCATCTATGCTTGGTTCGTTCCGGGTTATGCGAACATCTACTACTTCGTCGATCAGCAGTTCCAGGGCGGCACGCTCACCAACATGCGCGACTCTGGCATCTCCGCATTCGACGGTGTACCTACCGGATCCACGGCAGTGCCCGATGCGGGCTATGAATTCATCGGTTGGTACGATGCGAAGGGTCGCCTGGTAGGCACCGAAGCGAAGTTCGTTCCCACCAAGAGCCCCGACACCGCATGGCTCGATGGTACGGTCTACTATGCACGCTTCCAGTACAAGCAGTACTCCATCATCTTCAACAACAATAATGGTCAGGGCAGCCTGCCCACCCAGCGCGTTGCCTACGATGAATACGTAACGCTTACCCCGAACGCCAACCGCATTACGCGTCCTGGCTTCGAGTTCCTGGGTTGGGCCACCGGCCAGATCGATCCGCTCATGAATCGCGATGATCTGCAGCAAGCGCTTGCCGACCGCGGTCTTTCCTTTTTGGCAGACCAGGCTCGCGTGGTGAACCTCGCAGGTCAAGACAGCAGCCAGGTTACGCTCTGGGCTATTTGGCTCAACGTTGGTTGGAAGGTCCACTACGATCTGGATGGCCAGAACGACTACTATTGGAACACCAACAAGGATGGCCGCTTCCTGGGCTGGATCGCTCCTGAAGACAACGACCGCATCCATCAGGTGGGCGTTAAGGTGAACGCACTTACCTACGAAGACACTCATGGCGCACATCGCAATGGCTATAAGTTCGTAGGCTGGCAGTACCTCACCGAGGCAGGCACCTGGCAGACGGTCAACTTCGGCGCAGAATTCACCATGCCGAACCACGACGTAACCTTCAAGCCGATCTGGGAGGCCATCAAGTACACGGTCATCTTCGATCCGGGTCTGCCGGAAGGCTACGACATCTCAGGTGCGCATGCGTCTGATTCGAACCTCTACTTCACCGCAGACGGCAAGCCGTACTTCCAGCTCGAGGTCTCCTTCGACGAGCTCTTCGACGCAGGCGAGCGCTACTATCGCAGTGGCTACGACTTCCTGAAGTGGGTCGTTACGGGCTCCAGCAGCTGGGGAACGTCCTTCTCCGTGCTCGACGGCGAATATGACGCTGGCTGGTATAAGAACTTCTGCAACGTTGAAGGCGGCATCGTCACCTTCACGGCGAAGTGGTCGGGCAAGAAGGTCACCGCGATCTTCGAATCCTCCGATCCTACGCAGGGCACCGTTACGGGCGATATTCGCCAGGAGCTCTACGCAGGCGATAACGTTCGCACGGGCACGGTCTATACCACGCCGGGCTACAAGAAGGCTCTGTCCTACTGGAAAGCACGCGTTACACTGTTCCATGAAGACGGTACGTCCTACTATGAATATCACGACATCAAGCCTTCCGACTTGAAGGATTATGTCCTGCAGGGTGACACCACCTTCACCGCTTACTGGACCGATGCGTTCGACGTGTGGTTCTTCGAAGGTGAATACGGCGACTTCTACAGCAATGGTGGCCACGATGCAGGTCACACTGGTGGCCAGGAAGGCGCAACGCGCTTCACTCATGCGGTTGGCACCGAGGGCATCCCCACCTACGCAGGTATGTGGAACGGTCTGCCGCGCTCGACCACCTATATCGACGCGAACCGTCGCATCACCTATGCATTCAAGGGCTGGGCACTTGCAGCGATCGGCCCCGATGGCCTGCCGCTCATGGAGGATGGCCATGCGGTCTATCGCACCATGGAAGATGGTAAGACGCCAATGTATCTCTATGGCCCCGATGGCCTGCCGGTCACCGCTGCTGATCTTTCGAGCCTCATCCTCATCGACAAGCTCAAGGAGTACGGTCTTGAGGGCACGGGCAACCTCTACCTGGTCGCAACCTGGGAAGAGGCAGACTACACCATCTACTTCGAATCGCAGTTCCCGCCGCAACCGAGCCTGCCTTCTGGCTTCGGTAACATCGACCTGAATTCAGGCACGATGCCCATCCAGCAGATGGCCTACGAGACTGAGGTCGCTCTGGCACCGAACCAGTATGCAGCGGTCGGCTATGAATTCATCGGTTGGTCTACCAAGGCGCTATCCGAGATATACGACGGGAAGACCTACTTTGACTATAACGTGACCCTTGACATGATCAAGGAGCAGGTCAACTCTGCTAATGCTCGTTTCTATGCGAACATGGCGCTCTTTGGTCCGAAGACCGCTGCCGACTTCGAGGTCGAACCTGGCAGCATCACCCTCTACGCAATCTGGCGTATCCAGCGCTACGAGGTAACCTTCCTTACCTCGGGCGACAACGTTGGCGGCATCATCCTCGACAATGATGGCAATGTGCTGCAAGACGGCCACGAGAAGCTTACTCAGTGGGTCGTCTACAATACTCATCCGCGCTCCGAGAAAATTCCTCATCCGAGCCAACCTGGTCAAACCTACGACCTCATCCTTCACGAAAACCCCGGTTATGCCTTCGCTGGTTGGGACTATGAAGTAACCCTGCCGAACGGTCAGAAGTTCACTGGCTTCTTCGAGAGCCCCGACGGCATTCCTGGCATCACCGTTTATGGCCGCACCATCGTTCGTGCGGTATGGGAGAAGCTCCACACCATCACCTATAACCCTGGCGATCACGGTGCTTGGGCAGAGAACACCATCGTTTCTGGTGGTCTGCGCGCCGATAAGGATTACCTGATCGACTACGTCACCCTGGGTGGCAAGACCGATCCTAACTTCACTACCCCGCTCGACTACGGCGATGGCAAGGGCGCGCTCGTCCGCACCATGCCGGTATCCAACAGCGATGAGTGGATGTTCGACGGTTGGGTGTCCAACGACGGTCGCTTCTTCCAGACGGTCGAAGACGTGCTCAAGGCACTCATGGGCCGCGAAGACATCATCCTTACTGCAAACTGGCTTCGTAAGCCGGTCACGGTTCACTTCGACCCGAACGGTGGCACCCCGGTTGCTGGCTCCACGGCACTGAACGACCGCACCGACCTCATCCCTTACCAGCAGATTGTTCTTCCGTTCGTGGGCACCGTTACCAAGGCAGGCTACGAACTCTATGGCTGGTCTTACGATGGCAAGATCTATCGCACCTACGAGGAAAGCTCCGATGTGTTCATCGTTCCTCGCTTCGGTGCAACGCTCACGGCAGTATGGCAAGAGATCACGGTGTTCATCACCTTCAAGTCCGAAGGCACCAACACTACCGGCGCTGGCTACATCGTGTCCGATCAGGGCACCCCGATGTGCACCTACAACCGTTGGGGTCAGATCACGGGTTATTACTACGGCATCAATGGCGTGCCGGTTGTGAAGCGCGAAGGCGCGCACACCGGTTATGTCTACAACCCGGCAGTTAACGGCGGCGCGGCTATGTATCCGCAAACGTTCGACACGCTGCGTATGCGCCTTTCCTCCATCACGGGCGAGACGCGCGGTTATCTCTACGACTATCGCTACAACACCTATTTCGATACCCCGATTTCCATCACGGCTATCGCTCGTCAGGGTTATCACTTCCTGCACTGGGTCGATTCGCACGGCGTTATCGTCTGCGAAGACGCTACCTTCGTAGCACCTGCTGGTTCTTCTGGTGTGTGGGCAGAGACCACCTACTACGCCATCTTCACCGAAGACCAAGACGTTATGATCAAGTATCAGGTCTCCGATCCTGATCATGCATGGCTCTCACGCGACAAGGAATCGGTTGCACCTTCCACGGGCCGCGCACTGGGCACCGAAGTGCATCTGCTTCCGGGCTACCGTGTTGTCGGTTGGGCGGTCGACTGGGATGGTGGCGATCTGCCTTCCATCGACGAGCTCATCGAGCTGGGCAAGATCATCTTCAACCCGCCGCGTTATGGCGAAGGCCTTGCAGGTGCTCAGATCTTCTACGATCCGGCAGATCCACTGAAGGGTGGCCACACCTACACCGCCATCATCGAGCCGGCTGAGGATGTTGAGTTCACCGTGAACCATCACTTCCAGTCCAGCAACGGTGTGACCTTCGAACTGAAGAAGACCGACGAATACAAGGGTCCGCAGGATGCACGTGTCGACGTTCGCTACGAAGACGTTATGCAGCCCGATGGCTCCACGCTGCGCAAGTATCACCTCTACCTCATCGACGATAACGGCACCGCAACGGGCATCCTCATCGACGAGATCCTCCTCGGCCCCGATTACACGAGCGCAAATGGCCTCACGTGGCTCTATGCTCCCGATATCTCGGCGCAGACCGCTCATGGCACCATCAGCCTGGGCCGCAAGCTGGTTTTGGATCTCTACTACCTCATCGATCCGCGCAACGTGGCAACCATCGGCTACCAGGTGATCAACCTTCCGAGTGGCACCAATAACCAATACGGCAATGGCGACTACGGCGCTACCGAGCCTACCTTCGAACTGATCGCAGGCGGCACGCACAATGTTCCGAATGGCTCTACCGCACAAACGCCTCCGGGCTATGTGTTCCTGGGTTGGTATGCACACCTCTCCGACATCGCCGGTGGGGTAGCGCCGCTCTCGACCGACCTCACCTTCATCCCGCCAGTGCCTGCAGCTGGCTGGGTGGTTGGCGACACCTATACCTACTATGCGATCTTCCGCGAGCTCGAAGACATCGAGATCTCCTACGACTTCACGCCTTCCAACGGCGGTAGCGTTTCGATCGATCACGATTCCTTCGCTCCGGTCACGGGCAAGCCGAAGGCAGTCTACACCACGCCGAACCCCGGCTTCCGCTTCTCGCACTGGACCAACAAGGATGGCCTCTGGATCGCTGCAGACGGCACTCCGATCGAAGGCTCCGACACCTGGACCGAGGTACCTCAGGGCGTATCGCTCATGGGCTCTACCTTCTTCCCGCAGCATGTGAATGGCAGCTACCTCATCTACAACGGCCAGACCTTCACGGCTCACTTCACCACCGACATGGTGTCCTTCACGGTCGAGCGTTATAAGGTCATCAATGGCCGCGTGGTCTACATCAACTCCGACGGCACGCTGAACTTCTCTTCGAAGGCACCGGTCGAGAAGCTTACCTTCATGGCAATGCCCGATTCGCATGTGGCAGTGCTCTACGATGCGGATAACGATCGCTACTATGTAGCGGGCGTCGATGCAACGGGTCAGAAGCTCGCCGATGCGCTCGAATACTTCTTCACCGAGTGGGCAGGCTACACCTACCTGCCGGGTTATGAACTGGCTATCGAATCTGGTGTGGTCAACGCCGATGGTACGCTTGTGTTACGCATGTACTACGCAGCTGACCCGAACACGCTCGTTACGGTCGAGCGCTGGACGGTTACCATCCCGAATGCCAACGAGCCTAACAACAAGGTCACCGACCTCTACGACACCACGTACTACGGTGGCAACTACAACAGCAACGGCTTCTACACCGATACCTGGCTCACGCTTCAGGTCATGGCAAACGCAGGCCAGTCCATTCCTGAAGGGTATCTGGGCGTGCTCGCACCACTGGGTTATCACTACATCGATCATCCGAACGAGATCCTCTCCGGCATCGTTCTGGGCGATGGCTCGCTACTGCTGCGTATCTACTTCGAGGCAACCGAAGGTGCTACGTCCTACACCGTCGAACACTACATCATCGACGGCAAGAAGAACGTCACCCTCCTGAACTCCGAAGTGATCGACGGCGTTACCGCGGGCCAGGTCGTTATGACCGATCCTTCGCTCTTCGATCCGGGTGCACATGGTCATCCGGGCTACTCCTACGTAGACAGCGCTGAAGGTCTTGTCGGCGGCGTTCTCATGACGCTCTACTCCAAGACCACCGAGCTCTACGTGGCAGGCGACGGCACTACCAAGCTCATCGTCTACTACCTGGCAGACACCCGTTACCTCCAGTTCGATCTGGGCGTTGAGGGCAAGTGGGCCGAAGACTTCCGCGATGAAAAGGTTCGCCCGATGAAGGCTGGCAACGAAACCATCCTGCCGGGTGCTGATTGCGCAGTCCGTGAAGGCTACGAGTTGGTCGGCTGGTACATCACCGACCGTGGCACCAATACGCGTGGCACCAATTCTGTTCAGGTAGCAAACGATATCCTGGCGAAGGCTAAGACTGGCCTCTATGCTCTGGGTGGTCTGTTCGTGATGCCAGAGCTCGCTAACGATTCTGAATTCCTCACGCAGATCGGCGACAACTACTTCTACACGCTGCATGCGATCTGGCGCGCAACGGATGCAACCTACTCCGTTGAGGTGTGGGTCCAGAACGCTGATGGTACGCTGCAGCGCGTCGAAGTGAAGCTGCCGGGCGCAGATGCTAATGGCGTTCTGAAGTCCACCTTCGGTGACACCATCGACTTCAACGATCCTACTGATCCGTATCGCATCTGGGGCGCTAACCCTGAAGATCGCGCTTCTCTGGGCGAGGGCTTCGGCATCACCGATCCGGCAGGCTATACCTTCGTGGCTAACTTCAGCTGCGATCCTTCAACGCCGATCAGCCCGAACAGCTTCGACAAGACGCTCAACGTGTTCAACTCTGTGAACTCCATCGCGCTCGATGCGAACGGCAAGACCATCTACCTGTTCTACCGCTACATCGAGAACGGCGTGCACTTCACGGTCAACCGCTACATGGTTCTCTCCGATAACACGCGCGTTGAAGTGGACAAGAACGGCAACCGCCTCCATCGCAATGCTAAGGGTCAGATCCTCGACGCTTCCGGCAATGTTGTGGCAGAAGAGAATTACGGCGACTACCTCATCTACGTGGAAGCATCGGCAGGTCAGCTGGCACACGCTGTGCTCCAGCAGTTCCTCATCGACAACGGCATCACTTACCTGCCAGATGCTAACCACGTAGTGAACCCCGCCGATCTGGTGAACTACTACATCATCACGAACAACATCCCGGGCTTCAGCTATTCCCAGCTGCTCTCCGAGCTCACCTGCAAGGCATACGTTGCAGGCGATAACTCCACGGTGCTCGAGCTCTTCTTCGCAGCCGATCCTCAAGCGATCGACTACCAGCTGGGTGCAGGCCAGTGGGCAATGGCTAACCTCAACCGCGACGACGGCCTGTTCGGCGGCACGCTCACGCACGTTTATCCTTACGACACCATCACGCTTCCGGTGGCTTCCAACGTGGAGCGCAACGGCTACGATCTCGTCGGCTGGGCAACCTCCGAAGACATCGCGAAGGCCATGACAGATGCGATCCTGGCCGACCCGAGCATCGACCTTAACACGCTCTTCGGTGACACCTTCTTCGCTGCAGGCGCACGTTGGGAAGTTCCGGGCTCCACGCTCATCATCGACGGTTACGGCGTTACTCGCCTCTATGCGGTCTACAGGGCAGCGAACGTTAACTACAACGTGTATGTCTACCGCGTCGAAGCGGGCCAGATCATCCGTGATAAGGCCTTCGAGCGCTCCGAGTACACCTGGACAGCTAAGGACAGCAACGGTAACGACGTTACCTATAAGAAGTACGCCTATGTCGACCTCGACGGCAATTCGCTGCTCACCGCTCCTACCGACAGCATGGTAGGCTTCGTTGATGACGACGTTTTAAGCGGCTTCTTCATGAAGATCCCGTATCGTGCAGGCTATCGCCTCATCACCGATCCGAACTACACCACAGCATTCGGTCAGATGAAGCTCACCGGCACGGTTACCGCAGACGGTCGCCTCACCCTCATCCTCTACTACGAGGCTATCCCGAACGGTTCTGAATATCAGGTTGAATACTGGTACTGGGATCCTGCCACCAACAAGCCCGTCAAGTTCGACGAGCGTGTTCCGGGCACTACGCCTACTGGTCCTACCGCATCTACGGTCACCATTAAGGGCACCGCAGGCTACACCGCTAACGTGAACACCGCAGGCGCAACCAACGCACCGGGCATCTTCGACACCAAGTTCGATGCCGTTACCAACGACACCAACTTCACCTCGCTTGGTTGGCTGTGGAAGGATATCGAAGGCTTCGTTGCTGCACCGTCCGGTTCCTGGACCTGCGTGACCAACGGCACCATCACCTACATCTATGGCTACAAGACCGACGCAGATGGCACCTATGTGCTCGACGCAGATGGCAACCCCATCCCGCTGTATCGTACGCTCACGCTCCAGCAGGGCATGCTGTTCTCCTCATCCTATTCCGGCACTATCGTAGGAGATCCGAACAACATGCTCGTGCTCAGGTTGTTCTACACTCCTGCTCCGCGTAACGTTACCTTCGTTCCGGAGCAGGGCGTGTGGGTCAGCGGCACCGATACGTTCAGCTCGTCTTCGTCGAACACCTACACCACGGGTCAGACCATCAACGTCCCGCAGAACACGCACCTCACGCGTCCGGGCTACGAGCTGATCGGCTGGACCACCAACCACGATCTGGTCGACACCACCATCACCGATGCGTGGATCAACGATCCGAACCGTTCGCTCGAATCGCTGAAGACGCTCCTGGGCGATTCGTTCGCAAGCGTGTTCTTCGATCTGAACTACACGGTCACCGCAGATTCCGACCAGTTCCTCTATGCGATGTGGGCACCGGCTGAGACCACCTTCCTGGTCGAGCACTATCGTGTGGTTGCAGAGGTCGATCAAGACGGCAACATCGTGAAGATCCACAAGATCGAGGATGCACCGGCGGTCACCACTACGCAGCAGGGCAAGTCGGAAAGCGCTATCACGGCCGATATGATCAACAAGATCACGGCAGCGCTCTACAACCTCTACCCGAACATGAAGGGCTATTCGTACTACGAAGGCTTCAGCCAGCTGTGGAACGGTGTCCAGTACGACGAGATCTCCTCCATTGCTTCGCTGGCTCCGAATGGCACCACGCTCTTCAAGCTGTATTACGTTTCTGAATACGTTCCTTACACCGTTGAATTCTGGAAGGTTTCCGGTGAAGGTGTGGCATCGCGTGTTACCGATACGAACGGCAATGCTGTGAGCATCCAGCACGAAGGTCTTGCTGGCGCCTACGCCAAGGCCGACGCCGAGAAGGAAGCCGATGGCATCACTTGGAAGGGTTACACCTTCGTCGATGCCGATGGCAACACCATCATCCCGGCCTTCCTCACCGACGATGCTTACACGAGCCTGCTCATCCCGAATGGCTATGTCTACACGCCGGGCACGTTCACCATCAACGACTTCTCTTACACGTCCGACCCGTACAAGCTCATCAATGGCGATGGCTCCACCATCATCCGTCTGTACTTCGCGCCTGACACGCACAAGCTCTCGCTCATCCTGAACGGCACCGCAACGGATGCTTCCTGGGTGAAGAGCTACGCTGGTGCGGGCAATGCGTTCGTCCAGACCGGATCGATCAACGTGGTCACGGGCAGCGTGGTCTACCTGCCAGGTGCTGCTGCAGCAACGCGTCCGGGCTATCAGCTGGTGGGCTGGTACGAGACCAATGACTATATCGACTATGTGGGCAACGACTCCATCACGCTCTACAACAACGTGCTCAAGACCGATCCGAAGTTCCACGCAGTAGGCTCGCTCTTCACGGTTCCGGCTCCGACCGACCCGAACAACCCCGAAACGTTCCTCTACGCTGTTTGGGTGGCACAGGAGTCCAACTTCCAGATCGAGTACTACAAGGTAGTGGGTGGCCGTCAGACGCTGGCATACACCAGCCGCCTGAACAGCCTGCGCTATGCAACGGGCGACACCGTCGACCTGCGTACGGCTGATAAGTCTGACCTGCAGGCCATCTACAAGCTCATCACCAACAGCACCTTCAGCGATGGTGGTCGTGAATACGACTTCCGTGGCTACCACTTCAGCATGGATTCGGCTCTGGGCTACGATCAGTTCTTGCGTCTCGTTATCAAGGGCGATCCTACCGATCCGACCATCTTCAAGGTCTACTATGTGGCAGACCTCACCACCGAATACAAAGTGCATCACTGGTTCGTCGATGGCGACGGCAACGCTTACGAAGCGCTCGTCGAAGTTCGCCAGGGCGAGACCGACACCGAGATTCAGCCTTCCGACATCGGTCTGAAGTATCAGAACAACCCCGATGTGGCTATCCGCGGTATGGTGAAGAATGGTGAGATCTACTGGCTCTACGATGGCCAGCCCGAGAATCTGCACTACAGCTTCAACGGCTTCATCTTCTTCCCGAATTCCGACGGTACGGTTCCGGGCACGAGCTACCAGACTTCGCTCGCGCAGCACATCAAGGGTGCACCGCTGGGCGCTGGCGGCACGGAATTCTTCCTCTACTATCTGGCAGACGAGCTGCCGCTGAAGTTCCTGCTGGGCGTTGAAGGCACGAGCGACTACGACAAGCGTGCGTGGACCTCCGGCGCAGCAGACATCTCGGGCAACTATCGCGTTGGCAAGACCATCCGTACCCCGAACTCCTCCTCGGCTATCCGCCCGGGTTATGAGCTGATGGGTTGGTACTCTGGTCCTAACGACACCGTCTTCACCAACATGGTGGGCTACAACTCCCACACGTGGGCACAGTGGCTCGCTGCTAACGGCACCACGGCCGATGGCTCTGGTCTCTACATCCCGGCTGGCGCAAGCTTCAAGATGCCTCAGCGCGGCATGACCTTCTACGCGATCTGGCGTGCGAAGGACGTTGTCTTCACCGTCGATCGTTGGCAGATCGAAGGCGGCACCACCGCAACCAAGTACGACACCATCCGTCTGCACGGCTATGCGGGCGACACGGTCTCCTTCGTCGATCCTACCAACCCCACGGCCACCACGCCGATCTACGTGATCCAAGGCGATGGCACGCTGGCGATCGACCACAACGAGACCCGCGCTATGAACACTTGGTCCATCCCGGGCATCACGGGCTACCATCTCTTCGGCTCTGAAGCAGATGACGATCCGGCAGATGCTACGGTGGGTGGTGTGAACTACGCAGACCTCGTGGTCACCGAGGGCGTGGTCGCAGAGATCACCGGCCAGGCAACGGGCGAACCCAAGATCGTCCTGGTCTATGTGCCTAACAAGAATACGGAATACAAGGTCTATCACCACCTGGTGAAGGGCGATGGCGCAACCATCTCCGACGTGGTGGACGAGAACGGCAACCCCTATGTGGTCACCTACACCGGCAAGACCGGCGCCTTCGTCGATGAAGCCACCGGCCGCAGCTATGCGCTCGTCTACGACCCGAACAACCCGGTTGCTCCTGGTCTCTACATCAAGGGCTACGTCTTCGGCAGCCACACGGGCGAGAAGCTCTCCGGTACCATCTTGGCCGATGGCACCATGCGCCTGGATCTCTACTACCTGGCAGAGCGTCAGCAGCTCAACTTCGAGCTGGGCACCAAGGCCAACGATGGCACCTACAACAATGGTGCTTGGTGGCGTGGCGCTAACCCCTCGACCAACATCTACAAGACTGGCGAGCTCGTTACCCTGCCGAACGCCATGACCGGCATTCGCCCGGGTTACACTCTGTATGGTTGGTATGTCGTTCCGGCTGACAAAGTGGCTACCAGTGGTCTTGCGACCGCTATTGCCGATGCGCTCTACAATGGTTGCGACCTGAGCGGTAATGCAGCAAGCCAGTGGATCGCTGCTAACGCAGCTCGCATCTTCCTGGCAGGCTCGAACAACTTCGAGATGCCCAACGAAGAGACCACGCTCTACGCTATCTGGATGCCAGCTCAGTCCGAATACAAGGTCGTCGTAAACGTGCTCCAGGGCAACGGCGTTACCGAGAAGCTGGCGGAATACACCCGCACGGGCACCACGGGCAACTACCTGAACTACGTGAACCCGCTCGCTCCTTACGAGGCTAACCCCGATAACCACGCATCCATCGTTCAGTGGCTGCAGGCTATCGCAATCGCAGCTGGCTACGAGATCGACCTCAACCCGGCTAACCCGCTCGGCCCAGCCGATGGCATCCTGAACGCATTCGGCCCCGACGCAACGGCAGCAGGCATCGATCAGACCATCCTCTACATCTACCTGAAGGCGATCCCGAACGGCACCACCTTCTACGTAGAGCGCTACACCGTCGATGTGAACAACGCAGGCCTCTATCAGCAGCCTAAGCTCTATGACACGCATGAGTACACCGGTACCGCTGGTTCGTATGTCCGTGTCGATGCAGCGCTCGATACCAACGGTGTCGATATCCTGAACGCTGTGCTCGATGCGTATAACAACTGGATCGCAACTGCAGCAGCAGGCGCAGAAGAAGGCTGGCAGTACCTCCACGCTAACGGCAGCATCTTCGGCTTCAGCTACGATGCGAACTTCTCCAAGTACCTCGCAGAGGGCGATCCGGCAGCGCTGCTCTATGCAACGCTTTCCAACGGCCGCATCGTGGGACACTTCGGCGACAGCACCTCGCATCCCGATGCACTGGTTCTGAAGCTCTTCTACGTGGTCGATCAGTACACCATCACCTATAAGAGCCTGGGTGGCCAGATCACCGATGGCGCCACCACGGCAGAGAACGTTGATCGCACGGCGTATTACAACCACACCTTCACGCCGCTGCCGGCAAGCCAGGTTACCAAGACCGGCTACGAGCTGGTTGGCTGGCTCAACACCACAACGGGCGACACCTACAACATCAAGGCAGATGGCACGTTTGACGCTATCACCTATACCTGGAACCAGAACATCACGCTTGAGGCGATCTGGAAGGCACTGCCTGCTAAGGTAACCGTGGTTCATGTGAAGCTCGACCACGAAGGCAACTACGTGGACAAGAAGGAAGACACCTTCATGAAGGACTCTGGCCTTACCTTCACCGTGGCAGAGCGCGATAACACCACCGCACACGACGCTGAGACCTACGTAGACCGCTATGGCCGTCTCAATCCTAACAACAACGCAGATCCGCTCTTCTGGCGCGGCTACACGCATCTGAAGACCGGTCCGTTCCTCCTGAATCGTGTGCTGCCGGGTGGCCTTACGGTCAATAGCTCCATCGACGCGGCGGGCTATGAGCGCGCTGTGGTTCTGGCCGATGGCTCTACCGTCATCTACGTGTTCTACTATGCAGGCTTCGTTCCCGAGGATCCGACCGATCCGAACAAGCCCGATCCGACCGATCCGCATGATCCTTACGATCCGAACAAGCCCGATCCCGATCCGTTCGATCCAGACGATCCTAACCCGGTGAACCCGCCGAAGCCCGGCCCGGTCGATCCTGACGACCCGGATACCCCGACGCCTACTCCGGACCCGGATGAGCCCGATCCTAACGATCCGTACTATCCGGATCCGAACCCCACTCCGAACCCGGATCCTACCGAGCCCGAGATCGATTACTCGGTCAAGGTCAACTATGTGGTCAACCGTTATGTGGTTACCGGCGACGGTAAGCGCGTGCTCGTAAGCTCTCACTACTACAAGAGCTATGTGGGCAACACTATCTACGCAGACGCGCTCTACTCTGGTCAGACCCCGGGCACCACCGGCACCACCGAATGGCATGCATTCGACAAGGCCATCGTGGGCTACACCTACCGCGATAGCCTGCTGGGTCCGGCAGCTTACTGGGCAACGGCTCACCCCGACTGGGTAACCAACGATTCTGGCGTTATCGCAAGTGTGGCAGGCAACGGTTATGGCCTGGTGCTGAACCTCTACTACGAGGCGAACACCTACCGCCTGACCCTGAACCTCGATCCTGATACTGCCAAGGGCAGCTTCACGGTTCCTGCTGGCTGGACCCTCTCGGCAGACGGTCGCAGCATCTATCGCGATTACCTCACCGGCCAGACGGTCGATCCGCTGCCTTCCGACCTCATGGGCACCAACAACCAGCACAATAACACCGCGGCGAACCCCTATCGCCAGGGTTACGAGCTGGTCGGCTGGTCCACCCAGAACACCGGCGCTCTCTACGGCGCAGGCCATGTGGGACAGCAGGCACACGAAATCGCTCAGAAGTACTTCGACGATGCAGCGCTCGCTACCCCAGCATGGCTGGTGGCTAACGGCACGGCAGGCTACGATGTGCTCACCGCGGCACTCGCAGCAGACGGCATCTACTCCACCATCCTCTGGAGCGCTGACGGTGCAACGTTCATCATGCCGGGCACCAACCTGCAGCTGTGGGCCATCTGGAACCCCGACAACAACACTGAATACACCGTGAACCGCTACAAGATCGATGGTCAGGGCAACAAGGTGCTTGTTTCCACGCAGAAGTTCACGGGCTACACCGATCAGCTCATCACGGCCGACCGCAACTACTATGAGAAGCGCTTGGGCAACACCGTCGATGACACCGACGCATCGCACACCTATCGTTACCACGATACGGCTATGAACGGCTACACCTACGAGCGCATGATCACGCAGACCATCACGGTTACGCTCGCCGATGGCTCCACCCGTACCTTCACGGTTCCGGGTATCCCGGCTGCTGGCCTGGCTTCCATCTACGAACTGCGTCTGGCATCCGATGGCTCTTCCGTGTTCGATCTGTACTACGCACCGTACATGCTGGATGAGCATGGCAACCCGGTTCTGAACAAGCTCACCTACGCCACCGAGCTTCCGGCAGGCACCACGCCTACTACGGGCTACGGCGCTTGGACGGGTAACCCCAATGCGGGCACCTACACCAACCGTGTGGAATACTTCTTCACCGAGCAGAACACCGGCAAGCTCTTCGACGACATCGCTCGTGCGGGCTACGACTTCCTCGGTTGGTCCACCGACGACGACGCCGCCTTCTCTAAGGGCTCCTACAACCGCAGCACGGCAACCCTCATCGCTGCACTGCCTGGCTGGGATACCACGGAAGGCGCCTATGTTACGGCATGGCTCGCTGGCACCGACCTCACTAACGCTAAGGCACGTCTGTTCACCAAGATCGATGCGAATGGCTATGGCTTCATCATGCCGGGCACCGACGTGGTCATCTACGCGGTCTGGTTCGCACGCGACGATACCGAATACACCGTGAACCACTACCGTGTGGATGGTAATGGCAACGTGAAGGACGTTATCACCGAAACCATCAAGGGCATCACCGATGAGCCGGTAACCGCGATCGATCGCATTGGCGACCAGGACATCAAGGATGCTTACGATGCAGCATCCAAGGCGTATAACTGGGATGATGAATTCAAGGGCTACGAGATCGTGCTCGATGGCACCACCATCACCTTCAAGGATGCAACGGGCGCTACGGTAACCAAGATGAACATCCGCACTGGCAGCATCTTCGGTGATGGTAGCCTCGTGCTCGAGCTGTACTACAAGGCACTGCCGTTCACGCTCACCTTCGACGGTGGCAAGGATAAGGGCGCTTGGAACGTTATCGATTCCTCCATCGATCCGAACGATCACTCCAAGAAGTACGTGACCCCGGTCTATGCAGAGCAGTCCTTCGACATCGGCGCGAACTACTCTGGTGCGCACATCACGCGCCCGGGCTACACGCTCATCGGTTGGACCACGAAGAAGGAATGGACGCTCACGGCTGCCGATGGCTCTACGCGCACCCTTGAAGTGGCAACCGCTATGGGTCTCGATTCCCGCGCGATCATGCAGGCGATCATGCTGGCTAACGCAGGCTATGCTCCTAACGATCCGAACCGCATCTTCTACCAGGTGGGCGATACCTTCGTTATGGGCAACGGCGACACCACGCTCTATGCGGTCTGGTCGGCACGTACCTACGACCTCTATTTGAACCCTGGTACCACCACCAGCATCGATAACAACGTATGGCAGAACCACGTTTCGCTGGTTACCGACGAAGAGTACAAGCTCCCTGGCTCGAGCGTTCTGAAGCGCGATGGCTACGAGCTGGTCGGTTGGTACTACAAGCAGAGCGTTACCGTTTCTGGTCAGGCTAACCCCGTCTACGTAGGCACTTCCGAAGGCCGCCTGTCTCAGCTGGCTGCAGCAGTGGCACAGCTCGACACCGGCTGGAGCTACACGGAAGGCGCTCACTTCACCCTGAACGACCCGAACACGATGTATTCCATGCCTGCTCCTGAGCCCATGGGCTTCCTGTGGCTCTACGCAGTGTGGCGCGCATCTTCAGATACCGAATTCACGCTGCACTATTACAAGGTCGACGGCAACGGTAACCTGCAGATCTGGCAGGAGCTGAAGGGCAAGGGCATCGCAGGCGAATCCTATAAGATCGCTAACCCCTACGATGCTACCGAGGTGGCAAACGCTCAGTACTACAAGATGGATGGCTCTGCATTCAGCTTCTCCAGCGTTGATTGGCGCGGTTATAAGTACATGGGCTTGGCAGATGGTTTCACGCTCTTCAATGGCAACCAGAACGGCTACAATTCTGATAGCACCCTTACCTGGAACGGCATCACTACCTTCTCCATCTACGGTCTTCAGGCAATGGCAAACTGGACCGCAGGCGTTAAGGGCAACATCATCGCTACGGTTGCAGGCGATGGCTCCACAGTGATCTCCGTGGTCATGGATACGCTGCCGCTGAACCTCATCCTCGATCCGGGCATCTACGGCGAATGGCAGCCTAACGGCACCATTCCTAGCCCGTATGACAGCTATGCAGACGCAGCGAACGGCAACGGCGTACGTGCCGACCAGAACCTGCCGCTGCCGGATGGCACCGAGGTCAAGCGCCCTGGTTACACCCTGGTTGGCTGGTACTACTACGACACCGCCGTTAACCTGAAAGGCAACGCCTCTATCGCGGCTGCCAATGCTGCTGAAGCCGATGGCAGCAAGGTGGACGGTCTCTGGGTCTTCACCGCTGTGGGCGACCTGTTCACCATGCCAAACCACGATGTAACGCTCTATGCAGTGTGGCGTGCAAACGAAGATACCGAATACGAAGTTATCATCTACAAGATCGATGGCGATGGTAACCGTGTGGTACACAACACCATCACGCATAAGGGTGTTACCGACGAAGAGGCATGGGCAGATTCTACGGATACCCCGAAGGTAAGCTATCGTAACGACGATCGTCCGCACCAGCACCCGATCGATAAGCGTCGCCCCTACATTCTGGGTTATGAATACGTTGAGCCGGGCACCACGGTCTCCTATACTGATGGTTCTGGCAATATCGTGAACGTAACCACCAAGGCGCGCGATTACATCATGGGTCACTTGGACGATGGCACGCACCTGGTCCTGGAGCTCTACTTCAGCGCAGAGGAATGGGATCTTACCATCGACCTGGGCGATCCTAACGAAACCGGCGCTGGCCACTGGACCAACGATGCAGTTGAGACGCGCCCCGATGCGTTCCCAGCAGCTCCTGGTCAGCACAGCCACACCCACAAATATAAGACCGATCAGACCATCATCCTTCCGATCGACGTACGCTATGGCGGCGTGGTTACCGCAGGTCCCGATGCACAGGGTCGTCCGTACTCGCTCATTGGCTATGCGTTCGACGACGGTGGCACGGTTAACGTTCTGCTGCCGGGTGACACCACCCCCACCACCATGAACACGATCGACGCCATCATGATGGCTCGCAGCCTGAATGGCCTTCTGAACTTCGCGTATCGCGATGCGCTCATGGCTTCTATCAATCCAGCTACGGGTCAGGGCATCTTCATCAAGGCAGACGATACCGGATCGCTCTGGAAGATGGGCTACGAGAACATGACGCTCTATGCGATCTGGGGTCTTTCGGTACAATCGCTTACGTTCGATCCGAACGGCTATGCCGATGTGAACGATCCTACGGTTACCGACTCGAAGCACCATGTGCACGTGAAGCCCGATGGCACGATCGATGACACCACCACCACCGCAACCCCAGGTGGTAAGTGGAATCCTGGTCCGAACCCGCCGGCCGGCTTCGAAGATGGCACCATGCACAACATCTCTGAGGTAGTGCCGCTGCCCGACTTCGACTCCGTGAAGCGCCCTGGTTATACCTTCTTGGGTTGGTCGACCACGCTGGGCGCTACGGCACCCGATGCAGACCTTACCTACGTTGATGTTGATGGCGATGGTATCCCCGATGCTCCTACCAACTGGGTTATGCCGGCAGACCCCACCATCCTCTATGCAGTATGGCAGGCAAACGATATCGAGTTGGTATACGATGCGAACTATCCAGGCATCACGCCTCCTGACCCAACACTGGGCAAGATCGGCTGCATCGTGAACGTGACTCTTACTGAGCCCAAGCGTGATGGTTATCGCCTGAAGGGCTGGGCAGTTAAGGCAAATGCGACTGAGATCGATTACAAGCCAGGCGACGAATACGAGATGCTCGACCTGATCATCGACCCGATCACCGGCGACATCATCAACCCGAACGTTCTCTATGCGGTTTGGGAGCTTGCGGGCGTTGAACTCCAGTACTGGGGCAATACCGCCGATCATCCTGATCCAGGTGATGAACAGCTACTGAAGACGGTATACGTCCAGCTTGGCGATGATTTTGACTGGACATACGACCCGAATAAGGATACCGATCCATCGAACGACTATATTTCGCACAAGACTATTGGTTGGTGGGACGAATGGGGTTTTGAGCTCTTTAACCAGGACTGGGTCGACATGATGGGCGGCATACAGCCGACCATTCAATACATTGCTGATCTTGTTGGGTGGGACGGCATAAGCCCTATTAAGGTATACTCTGCAATCGAGCTACGTACTATCGAAGTTATTTATGAATCAACAGAATATGCTCAAGAACATGCTTTTAATGATACTCGTTATGTTTCGTGGGATGCTTCTCCTTTCTATCCAGGTCTTGTGTGGCCTGGCTATACACTTGACGCGCAAACTGACGACTGGGGAGATTTGCTGGATGACACGATGACTTGTGGCGAGATTCTAATGGATCTTCTTGGCGATCCTCTAGCAGAAACGATGTATATTTATATAACTTGGAACAAGATGAATTATGTTACGCATGTTATTTTCCCGAATGGTTATATGCAAAATGTTGACCAAGGTTTCTCTGAGCCGATTAGTCTTCTTTCTGGTGGACAAGGTTTCAACTACCCCGGATTTGACTTTGTAGGATTCTTTACGGAGCCTGATGGTCAGGGTGTTCAAGTGACAGATTCAATCCGTTTTGCCGACCTTGTTGCAGATGACACTGTTACCTCAATTGATTTGTACGCGTATTTTGTACCGAGTGGTACGGCGACAACAGGAGAAAGCGCTCAGAACAATCCAGTAGAAACGGCGCATGAAGCAGCTCAAGCAGTTACTTCTGTTCTGGCTGCAGCAATTGAATCTGACACCACCATGAAGCCTGCAAAGGCTGCTCAGGCAAGCACATCGGTTGCTCCTGCAGCAAAGACTGCTTCCGTTACAACCGCAGATCAGAGCATGGGCGTTGCTTCTTCTGCGGACGCTGCACCGTTCTTCACGGCAACTGCCAACACGGACATTCCTTCTGTTGAAGCTGCTGAATATGCCTACACCGTGAATTACTACAAGAACGCAGTGGACGCAGCGAACCTGCTCGGCGAAGCAGTGCTGGGCAAGGCGCTGTTGGGCACGGAGATTCCCTACGAGCTGGGCAAGTTCCTGCCAGTTGGCTACACCGCAGAAGATGCGCTTATCGAAGGTGCGCTAACGGTAGGGGAGAACGAAGAAGAGAATGTACTCAACGTTGTCTATGCGCCTGAGCTTTTCTCTTTCTTCGTGAACTTCTATAAAGACTGTGTTGAAAAAGGCAATCTGGTCACTTCGATCGAATACGAAGAGCAACCCTTTGGCAGCGTGGTAGACCTGCTGGCAGAGGATATGAACAAGTACTGCCCCGAAGGCTATACAGCGCTTACCGAAGACACTTCGTTCACGGTGGGGGCAACTCCAGCGGGGAATGTGCTTAATCTGGTGTTCAAGCCGCTTTCAAGCGTGCTGCCAAGCGATCCTACAGAGCCAGTAACGCCTGTAGAGCCGAACACTCCTGTTCAGCCGAGTACCCCTTCAGCTTCTGTTCAGAAGCCTACTCAGCCAAGCTCTCCTGCTTCGAATGCCGCAGTGAAGACCGCTCCTGCTACACCGCGTGCGTGGGTGAATCCTGTTATTGCGGTACCAGAGCCCTCTTATAGCGCGGAACCTGAGCAGGCTGTAAGCAGCGAAATCATCCCCGAAGACTCTCGCCCGCTCGCGGCTAATCCGTTCGTTAAGCGCTCCCAAGGCTCTTCTACGGGGGCAATAGGAGGCCTCTTCCTGCTTCTGGCTGCAGCAGCCACGGCAGCAACGCTGGCGCTCATGCGCATGCGCAAGCAGAGCATTCAGGTGGCACAAGGCCTCAAAGGCTCCGCTTTAACGCTTGAACAAGCGCGAACACAGCGTCTCACGCGCTATGCGATCCTTGCGGCAGCTCCTGCACTCGTCTTCTACGCACTTTGGGTTATCTTCCTCATCTAACCCCTCAAATCCAAAATTTTGGGCCTTATCTCAAAAACGGCTTGATGTAAGCCTGTCTCTCGTTCGATATTGATTGCGCATGAGCAAATACTCGCCCTAATACCAACCATGGCCTTAGAATCGCTTTCAACGCTTCAAATCGCAAAAAGGCGCGATTATTTATCTTTTTGCCACAGATGTCGCACGGAATAAGCCCTTCTTCGCCTTAACGAGGTTCTCCGTTTACCTCACGCAAGCAGCACGCCCAAGGGGCACTTGTAATTACCCGCTATCGCTGTTCGCTTGCCTTTACAGGCAAGCTCATGCGCTTCGCTCCTTCGGACAACCTATTTATATTGAAGTGAGCGGACTCAGAGTAATTCAAGTACCCCATGGGCTCAGCTGCTTGCTCGACCAGGAACGGCTTAGCTCGATCAGCGGAGGGGGTAAGGCAGCGAGGTGACTCTTCGCCGACTAAATTTATTAGTAGTAAAACCCGAGCGAAGCAGCGACGCATGAGCGCATTTGCTTCGCAAATGCGCGAACAGGGAAGCGGGGAACCTCGTGTCTTGCTCTCTCTGCTGATCGAGCAAGACATATTTAGTCAATTTCAAAGGTGAAAAACTAATTTCTTGCACTCCACCACGTATTATGTTAGTAACACGCTTGAACTAATCGGCCCAAAACCCCAAAGACCGATCCGCAAGGGTAGGAGAGTGTCAACAATATAGCAGTGAAATATACAGCTAGCAGCTGCTATAACCCCAGGTCAGCAGAAATCGAATAACCCCGATTTTGCTCTTATTTCGGGCCGGATTTGAGGGGCAAAAAGGGCCCAAAACACCCCTCAAACCCATGGGCTAGAGCCCTCAAAATTCCCGTGGGTTGGTGTCATCAACCCGTAATATATGCCGCCAAAACGGTGCTTAATTGTGGAGGAATTGTGAAGAAATGGGGTATTTTGCCCTCATTTCCGACATAACTTCGTCACTTTTCCGTCCTGGTTCGCCCCAGGAGCGATCTTCTGGAGGCAGGGAAGTCGATACAGGATGCGAACGCTCAAGATACCGCGCCACTATTCCACCTGTTCGGTACAGGAAATTGAAGGAGTGCATCCAAAGCGAACCCAAAAAGCCGCGCTGCAAAAAAGCGAGGCCGCAGAGTACCGCGCTTGGGGCGCGGCAAAGCGCGGCTTTTTGACAAATCGCCAAAATCAGGAAATCGTGACCTGGGGAAACGCAGCGAAAAATCGTCCGAAAAATGCCGCGTTTATTCACGCCGAACTGGACAAGCGCGGCATTTCAGCATAGACTGTCAAGCACTTCGCTTAAGGGGTGGGCTGTCTACGCCCTAAGCGAAAGTCCATAAGGGCGCCTCAAGTTCGAGGGAAGGATCTCGAACCGGGGCCACGTGTTAGAAACAGGAAGACGATGCAAGACTGCATGAACAGAGAACAGATGGGGCTGGCTAGCGCTAGCACCTCTGCTGCTGTGCCCGCAGCTACGCGGCGTGGTCCTGTTGCAGCTCTTATAGCCGCTGTTATCGTAGCGGCAGCGTTATTGTTCGCAATGCCTTCTCTTGCGTACGCTTCGAATGAAGCTTCAGGTGGCTCGCAAGGCACCGAATCGCAAGAAATCCTGCTATCAAGGTCTGATAGCAGCACGTCGGTGAACAAAACGCCGGACGAACCCAAAGCGCCTCCGGCGTATACAGCACAAGATGCGTATAAATCGACCCCGCAGTCTACAGGCTCCGGGGTCGACGTCGTTAATGGGGCGGGTGATAGCAGCGATAAAAGCTATACACCGGGTGACGATAAGTCCTCTATAAACGATAAAGACAGCGATTCCGACTCCGATAGTGCTAGCAACTCTGGTACGAACGGAACTGAAGATACGGATGATAGCACCTCGAACGAGGAGCAAGACCCATCCGACCCTAAAGACAATGATGATAGCACCGATAAGAACAACGGTGCTATTTCTGATTCCACCGACGAGATAGCTACTGATAAAAATCAGAGTGCCCATCCAACTGGTGATGATAGCAAGGCTGACGACGTGATTGCTACCCCTGGTGATAAGGGGAGTGCAGATCTGACTGCTGGCGCCACCTCGGTAAAGACCGAGGAGGTGAAGCAGCAGACAAATGTATCTACTCAGTCGAATATTACAACGCAAGCATCTGCGAATATCGTTTTTGATTTTGCGCATGGTTGGACACCAGAAGTTTCTGACGCAATGACTAAGACCACTCAAGCAACAGATATTTGGTCGAATTGGGCGGGCAAAAAGACATGGGGCTGTCCTACTGACCCTGTGTTTACGTCCACTGGAAAGCGTTTAAGCTATACGTTGGCTGATACACCCTCACTCAGTTTAGCTGATGCTACTGCCTTGGGTTTGAATGAAGTTGTGAATATATTTGGCAACACAAAAAAGAACTGGCTTTTTGTTATCCATCAAGACAATGGATCTAAAGCAGTGTGGAAGAGAGTCGTTGGTACACTTGCAACAATTAATGACCGTAGTTTTCAGCAGGGTTGGTATACAAGCATTACTGCTTATCCGATCATGACCCCATCTGAAGTAACCGTCAGTATGTTCCAAAATAAGGTAGAAACTAAGAACCAGACGACGTATATGGCTGATGTAGTTGTTCCACCTAGCCCAAGTGATTCATCTAAAAAGTATGTTTGGTATGTAAATGTGAATTCTGGCGTAACTGCCGACATGATTGCAAAAAAACAGTATTTTAAGGCAAGTGAATTTGCCGCAGATACAAGTGGCACTGGAGTGACGATTAGCGATTTGTTGAATAAGCTTTGGAACTTCCGCTCAGGAACTGGCGATGCGTCTGCTTATTCACATATCTACCCCGTGGTTGAGGGCTTTTACATTATCGAAGTAGAGGAAGCTGACGAAAACGCAATCACGGTTATCTATAATGGCAACAAGCCTGCTGCTGCAACCGGAACGGTTTCTGGCGTGCCGGCAAATGGTAGCGGCTCCAAGGATGGCAACACTCCTTTCACGGTTAGCTCCGACATCCCCACTTTGGCGGGTTATAAATTCAATGGTTGGAACACTCAAGCTAATGGTGGTGGCACCGCGTACGCTGCAGGAGCAACGATCCCTGGTTCCTTGATCAAGGGTGATATCACCTTATATGCGCAATGGATCCAACAACTTTCAATTACGTTTAATGCAAACGGCACGGGTGTTACTGGGTTGCCTTCAACTATTACAGTTGATTACAACGCGGCAACAGCTATTCCTTCTTCTGCTCCTACCAGAACTAACTTCACCTTTAAGGGATGGAATACCGCAGCCAATGGCTCGGGTACTTCCTACACTGCTGGTCAGAGCATTGCTCACTTAACAACGAATTTGCCTCTCTACGCTCAGTGGGAGGCTTATCCGGTGGTCACCTATAACGCAAACAGCGGTACGGGTGCACCTTCAGCCGATACGGTTGCGCCGGGTGTTTACAACATCAAAACGGGTACTCCAACGCGCACGGGTTATGTGTTTGGCGGTTGGACCCCCACCCAGAACAGCACCGCAAACGGCCTTTACTCTTACAATGCAACCATTTCAGGATCGCAGCGCAGCATGAACGTAACCTCCAATGTTACGCTCTGGGCTCTGTGGAATCCTGTTGTTACCTATTCTGCTGGCACTGCTCCAGCTGGTGCGAAGGACACCATTACCAATATGCCTTCCACCACCACCTACACGGTTGATTACAACGGTACTCACACCGTCCTTACAACACCGATTCCTACCGTTACGGGTTACACCTTCGGTGGCTGGGCGCGCAGCACTGCAGCTACTACTAAGGTTACTTCGCTTACCAATGTGACGGCACCGGTTACGCTCATTCCGATCTGGACGGAGAAGAGCGGGTATACCGTTCAGTTCTTCGATCAGGCAACGGCTACGACCGATGGCGCCGCTTACAATACGCAGAACAACCTCAAGTGGACGGGCGCAGTCACTGTTCCGACAGCCCCCACCAAGGTTGGTTATACTTTCGGCGGTTGGTATCTGCAGAAGGATAACCAGGGCAGCGGAACCGGTACGGTCTTCGCCAGTGCTGCGGGTGTCATTGCAACAGGCATGGGCACCTTCAACGGCATTTGGGCTGCTGAAGCTGCTGGAAACCGCGCAGACACCTTGAAGATCTACGCTAAGTGGACCGAAAAGACCAAGGTCTCTGTTACTTTGAACCCGAACGGTGGTTCCTATGGTACCGCTGGCACGGGCGTTACCACGATCGGGAACATTCTGAATGGTGCAACCTACACCATTCCTACTAATGTTGATAATCCAACCCGCCCGGGTTATAACTTCAAAGAGTGGAACACCAATTCTTCCGGTACGGGCACTGCATACCATGCAGGCAATACCACTCCTGCTCTTACTTCGAACTTAGTACTCTACGCCATTTGGACGGGCGCACCGGTTACCTTCACGTTCGAGCCGGGTGCAACCACGGGCATTACCTACAAGAAGGGCAGTGCTTCTAATCCTTATACGGCAACTGCCAACTATGGCGCAAAGCTCACCGCCGATGCAGGCGATACGGTTTACACGCGCACCGGTTACACCTTCAAGAACTGGTCTTACACCAATGCAACGGGTGGAACGGGCACGGTTTCTACCGCTACCGCTTCGGCCCAGGTTAATGTATCTGACTTCACCATCTCTTGGTCGGGCAATTCGTTCGACGGAACCCTGAAGGGCACCGCAACTCTCACGGCAATGTGGGATCCCTTCACCTTCAAGATTCAGTGGAATGCCGATGGCGGTACGCCTACTACCACCACTTCTGGTCATAAGTCTACCGATCAGGTAAGCATTCCTACGGCAACCTCTGCCATCCCCACGCGTCCGGGTTACACCTTCCAGGGCTGGAGGACCGGTCAGAATGGTGCTGGTGTAGAGGTCAACAACTCCAAGACCATCGAGAACACTTGGACCCTTGCTGGTCTTGCCAATAATGCAACGCTTACCGCATATGCTCAGTGGAAAGAGAACATCGTTGAGCTGACCTTTGTTGGTCACAAAGATAAGAACAACGCCATTACGGCGAATGTGGCATATAACGACAACAATGGTGCCGTTCCTACTACCATCTATGTGGGTGCAGCAACGGGCGCCATTTATTCCAGCAGCACGGCAACCACTCCTACGGCATTCAACATTTCCCGTAAGGTTAAGCCGAGCATCGTTAACACGAACTTCGATTTCTTGAAGTGGCAGAAGAACGGCACCGATCTTGCTGCTGCGAACTACACCTCTGCAGGCGTTCTTACCGTTCCTACCAATGCACAGGGCCTCTATGAAACGGCAACCTACAACCTGATCATGGGTCCGAAGCAGTATGGTTACACGGTTGAGTACTACCTGCAGGATGTAACCGGTTCTGGTTACACCAAGGATGCAACCCTTACGGTTACCAGCGGTACGGCTCCGTTCGGTTACCGCGTTGAATCGGGTACCTCTGCCAGCGTGAACGATACTTCTTCGCTGGTTACCTTCGTGCGCAAGACCTTAACGGGCTTCACGTACAATGCAGGCGTAACGGGCACCAATGGCTTCATCGTAAGCATTGGTTCCAATCCGAGCGCAAATCTTATTAAGTTGTATTATTCGCGTAATTCTGCAAACCTGAACATCTCGTATGCAGGTGCGGTTCCTCCAGGAGTAACCTACACGCCTGCAACGCAGAGCGTTCGTTACGACACGCAAGTTACGCTCACCACCCCCACTGCACCTACTGGTTATAAGTTCACCGGTTGGACCGTTACTTCGGGTTCGCTGCAGTCGGGCGAGAACCTGAACATCCCCACGGGCGGCAACGCATCGTTCCATATGCCGGATAATGCGCTTACCATTCGTGGTAATTGGGAAAAAGAACGCTACACCGCCGTGTTCAAGCTCTCCAATGCTGCAGATGGCAGTGTGGTGGGCAACATGTCGGGCACCAGCACCTTTACGGTAAGCTATGGCGATACCATCGCCACGGCTCCTACCGCAGCTCCTAACGATTCGAAGAAGTATTACTTCATCGGTTGGAACGTTTACACAGGCTGCACGGGCAGCAACGAGAATACGGGTACGCTGGTTGGCACGAAACAGAATTCTGAGATCAACGGCACCTTCCCGATCAACTCCAACACGGTATTCGTGGGTCGCTTCGGCGAACTGATCGCTGTTTCCTACCTGCCAGGCGCTAATGGTGCCTTCACCGAGGTCAATGGCAACATGGCGGGCGGCACCGTTACCAACGCAGGTACCGTGTATGAAAACCTGCAGCAGACTTGGACCTTGCCAGGCTTTGCTCATGGTAATGGTTACACCAATACCTCTTCGTTCGAGAATCCCAACACGGGACGCAACACGGGCAACCCTGCTGCGAATCCTGGTTGGAAGTTCGTCGGCTGGAGCTGGGTCGATGGTGCTGGCGTTGCGCGCCAGAACACCGGCCACTATGTGAATTATGTATTCGTAAAGGATTCCGGCAACGATATGCCGACCCTCTGCGACACCTCGTATAAGTTCACCGCACTGTGGGAGAAGACTTGGCAACAGGTTCACTTCAGCGATCAGTGCGCCAACATCGCGGGCGTAACGGGCACGGGTGCGACCGATCTGAAGCAGCAGGTCGGCGATCGTGTGACCTTGCCGATGACCTACCATGATGTCGACAACAAGGGTGCCTACACCTTCTTGGGTTGGACCACGGTTGGCACGGGGTATGTTGCTGGTACGAGCCCGCTCTACACCAACGCAGCAGGTCATGCGTTCACCATGACGGCTGGCACGCAAAATGATGCGATCTACAAAGACTTTGCCGAGGTTATTGCCGATGGCCACTATGGCGTAACGCTCTACCCGGTCTTCCAAGAGAACAAGGCAACCATCAATTACACCTTCGCCACGGGCTGCGGTTCCATGGGCACGGTTACCCCGGGCTCCGAGAGCATTAACATGGCATCGGGCACCGCAGCAGGTGCAACGGCAACGGCAGCAACTGGCCATGTGTTCCGTGGTTGGTTCAAGGATGCTGCTGGTACTCAGGCTGTTGATTCTTCGTGGCTTTCGGGCGCCAACAGCAATGTGATCAAGCCGCTCAAGGTTAATGGCATCTATGCTGCTGGTCCTGTTACCTACTACGCACTCTTCGAGGTTGAGGAGTACACGGTTCAGTTCAACATCGGCGACACCACCATGGGTGGTTGGGCAGATGGCTCCTCGAACGTAACCAAGCAGACCGCGAACCCGATTCCTTACAACACCGCACTTGGCGCTTCCAATGTTCCGGCTGTTAAGGGTAAGACGGGCTATGGCTTCGTTGCTTGGAACACCAAGGCCGATGGCACGGGTACTTCTTATACCGATCTTTCTACCTATAAGGTTATGGGTCCCGATGTGATCTTCTATGCACAGTGGGAGCCGCGCGATGGTTACACCATCCACTACAACCCCAATGGCGGCAACCTTACCACGGTCACCCAGACCACGGTTTCTGGCGGCGCAAAGCTGAAGTGGACCGACGTGGTTAACAACGTCATGCTCTCCGATGCGAAGAACATGAAGAAGCTGGGTTACACCTTTGCTGGTTGGTTCACCGCAGCAGACTTCTCGGGCACGCGCATTGATGTGGCTGGTTCCACCACCACCTTCGGTCAGGCCGTTATGGCTCAGCAGCCCGGCATCACCGAAGACGATGTCCCGACGCTCGAGCTCTATGCGAAATGGGTTGAAAAGGACTACACCGTTACTTACAACGCACAGCTTCCTACGGGCAGCATCACCATTGGCAACAAGACCCCGGTTCATTGGGATTCCACGAACCTGCGTCCTGCTGGCAACGAAACGCTCAACGCCGACGGTTATGACTTCCTCGGTTGGAACACCAAGGCAAATGGTTCTGGCATGACCATTACCGATGCCACGGTATTTAGCGCTGCATATCAGAATGTGAACGGCACCACGACCGATACGGTTACAACGCTCACGCTCTATGGCATTTGGAAAGAGAAGACCTTCACCGTGGTCTTCCGCGACGGTGCCAACGAGCTCTCTAAGCGCGAGAATCTGAAATGGGCAGATACCATTGCTTACTATAATCCGGTAACCCCGAATGGTCCGAAGCGCCTGGTTGGCTGGGATTACACCCCGCAGGGCGGCACCAAGACCACCTGGACGGGTGCTCCGAATCCGATCGCTCTTGCAACCATCGCTGGTAATGCAACGGTGGCAGCAGGCTCTACCTTCTACCTGGATGCAGTGTATGAGGACAATGCGACCTGGACCATCAATTACAACAAAGTGAATGTTGATGCTGCTGGCAACCCGATCTCCACTTCCGTGACCAAGGTTGGCACCGAAGATGGTTACATCGAGCCGGGCAATGCCATCGACATCCATAGCTTCAATGGCAAGAACTACATCAAGACCTTCAATGACGCGAACGCAGCAACCACTCTGAAGGGTTATGCGCTCGGCGATGAGTCTGTGCTCGATGCGAAGTTCACCGCAACGGTTGTTGAGGTTGCTTCGGGTGCGAACATCGTATTCAACGTCTACTGGGTCGAGAAGATCTTCAACTTCGAATATGATCTGGGCGTTGATGGCCAGGGCAACCCTGCTCCGAGCAGCCTTACCCCGCCGGCTCCTCGCCAGGCAGGCTGGACCAATGCGGTTCCGCAGCCGACTTGGCCGGGCGAGATCCCAACCTGGGATGGTCACAAGAATCCGAAGTGGCAGTACAAGAACGGTTCTAGCTGGGTCGATGTTCCTGCTGGCGCAACGGTTTCCTCCATCGCAGCAACTGATGACAACACGAACCCCATCGTTCTGCGCCTCTTGTGGGCAACTGATACGGCACGCATCACCTATGCTGCTCAGGAAGGTGGTTCTGCAGCGGGCGGTGCTCTGACCGTTCCTGCGAAGGGCTCTGCCTCTGAAGACATCAATGCAGTTTCGGGTACCCCGACTGCCATGACCGCAACTGCAGCTTCTGGCTACAAGTTCGACGGTTGGTACAACGGCGGTACGCTCATTACTAATAATGCAACCCTCACGGTTACCAAGAACCCGACCAGTGGTCTGTTCGAGACGGCAACCTACACTGCTCACTTCTCGAAGTTGGGCGACATCGCCTATACCATCGAGCATTACTTCGAGCAGGCTGATGGCTCCTATGTCATCAACAATGGTCTGACCGGTTCTGGCTCTGGTCAGGAAGGTTCACGTGTCGACAAGACCTCCGCAATGGAGCAGGACGTGAAGGGTTATTCCTACAAGGCAGGCATCACGGGCGAGAAGCTGTTCATCGCTTCGCTCCAGCCCGGTAGTGCTGATAACGTACTCCGCCTCTACTACACGCTCAACGAGAATGCTGTTGACGTTGCAGGTACGGCACCAGGTGCAGACGCTCCGGCTACTGTTCCGGTTCCCACCTATCCTTCAACGGGCATCACGGGCGCACACACGAATCATAAGTACGGCACCACGCTGGTTCTTCCCGATATGCCGAATGTAAGCGGTTGGGACTTCAGCTGGACCATTACCTCTACTGATCCTGATTTCGTCACCCGTACGGGTGTTGCAAATGGCGCAACCTTCACCATGCCTGATGGTGCTGTGAGCATCACCGGCGTATGGAAGCGCGCACTGCACGAAGTTCAGTTCGTGGCTGGTGCCGATCCGCACGGTACGGTTTCTGTCAAGGCTCCTGCAACGCTTCCGTTCTATGTTGAGCACGGCAAGAAGATGACCGAGCCGGGCAGCACGGGTCACTATGGCTTGATCGAATTCACCGAGGATACCGGTTGGGCACTCGCTGGCTGGCGTTACCTCGATCCGACCGATGGCCAGACCAAGGACACCACCGATCCTAACAGCGTTGTTATCAATGCGAACACCGTATTCACCGCGATCTGGGCTCAGACCTTCTATGTGGCCTACGATCCGGGTTCGGGTCCGAATAACCATGGCGGCACCGGCTTCACCACGCTTCAGCGCGGTGGCACCGACATCGGCCTGGGCGTTAACGTGAAGACGCTTCCGCTGATCATTGGCGGCGCTGATCGCACGAAGGACGCACCTGCTGCCGATGGCTACAAGTTCATTGGTTGGACCTGGAAGAATGGTGGCGATTTCTACTGGATCACTGATGCCGCAACGGCAGCTGGTTATGACACCACGGGTCTGGGCACTGCAGCTCAGATGGACTTCACGGTGGAGCGCAACATCACCTTCACCGCCATCTGGGAGGCTATTGAGCAGACCCTTACCTACAAGATCGACGGCGACAATTCGCCTGCATCCAACTGGACCAACATGGGCAAACCGGGTCAAGCTGGTCTGACCACCGAAGATTATGTGGTTAACCCCAAGCCGCGCACCGACGAGGTTGTGACCTTGCTCACCGGTGGTGATGTCGAGCGCACGGGTTACACGCTGGCTGGTTGGAAGTACACCGATAAGGATGGCATCACGCACACTATTAATGGTTCGTTCACGATGCCGGCTTATGCGGTTACCCTCACTCCGGTTTGGGATTTCGCAGGCCTCAAGATCTACTTCGATTATGCAAATGGTTGCGATAACACCTACGGCGGCTTGGATAAGTTCTCAGTGAACATCGATGCAGGCAATGCATCTGCAATGCACATCGATGGCGCTACCGCATCCGCCTACACTGGTTATAAGTTCATGGGTTGGTACGAAGACGCCGACCATACGATCAAGGTTGATGGTTATGCAGTGGATGGCAATCACTTCATCGGTGATGGCACCAACGGCTGGACTCCTAAGACCTACTACGCATGGTTCGATGTGTCCGAGACCACCTATGTGATCGAGTTCAACCTGCAGACCACGACCGGCTTCAACACCTTTGAGCGCACCTTCACGGGTGTGACCACGGGCAGCACCGTCGATGTTGAGGCTGCGGGCAACAAGGCTTATGCCGATCGCCTCTCTGTCGAAGCGGAAAGCGCGTTCGCAAGCTATGTATTCGATCCGACGCACGCGAATTCGGAATTGGTCAAGGTCGTTATGGCTGATGGCACCACGAAGCTTATCCTCTTCTACAATATGCTTCCGTTCGACATCACCTACGACAAGGATCTTCCGGATGCAGCGTACACCTGGGATTGGGTGAGCGAGGCTGGTCCTAATAAGGGCACTGCTGAGAAGACCATCACCATCCCGAGCGCAAAGCGCGACGGTTATCAGTTCGCTGGTTGGACCATCACTTACGTTGATCCTGTTTCGGGTGAGACGGTGACCACCGACCTGGCTGGCAATACCTTCATCATGCCGATGGCTCCTGTTCTGGTTACGGCCAAGTGGGCACAGTACATGGATGTGGTGATCGAATACTTCAAGCGCGGCGACGTTGACCCGCTGGGCACCGAGACTGATCGCGCTATCGAGGGCACCACCTACACCGTGTCGCTCGACCAGATCGCAGCCTTCAAGGCAGCTCATATGAGCGAGCTGAATGGTTATCGTTACATCGATGATGGCAAGCGCGGTGTCGTGATCACCTCTGATCCGCGCCACAACGTGATCCAGATCTTCTTCGACTTGATCAACGACTTCGGTGTTCAGTTCGATAAGAACTACGGCGACAACCGCATCATCGGCAAGGTCGAGGGCATGAGCCTGGCTGACATGCCGTATGGTTCTCGCCCGGCAGACCCGAAGCGCGCTGGTTGGGTGCTCGATGCCGATAAGACTTGGAACACCAAGGCTGATGGCACGGGTCTTCAGCTGAAGATCACTACCACGCTCGACGAGCTGTTGAAGGCAGTCTATGGCGATGATTACAACGCAGATGATTTCCTGAAAGCGGGCGGCATCCTTACGCTCTACGCGATCTGGAACCAGAACGATCAGTTCGAGGTCATCTACGACATGAACAATATGAAAGAGAAGAATCCGAACATCCTGAACGACATGCCTGAATGGCGTGAGGATATGGCGGCCGAAGACAAGAAGGGTGCTCTGTGGGATCAGGCAGGCTTCAACTTCAAGCCGATCGATAAGGAACTCTCTGCACCTCATGGTTATGAGTTCGTGGGTTGGAACACCAAGGCCGATGGCACTGGTCACACCATCACCGATGCGACCAAGTACTTTGAGATGTCCAACTGGATCAATCCTGACGTTGAGCAGATGAGCATCACGCTCTATGCGATGTGGAAAGAGATCGAGCTCGATATCGAATACCTCGCCACCGTTGGTGGTACGGTTGACCGCGTGCTCGACCGCATCAGCGCAGTAACTGGTCAGCATGTCCAGACTGGTTCTTCGCCGATCAACCCGACCGAGCGTTTGCATTCCGTTGCAACCGCAGAAGCTGGTTACCACTTCGTACGTTGGGAACTCTACGATGAGAACAAGCACGCGGGTCTGCTCCGTGCGATGGCCGATGGCGACAGCATGACCAACATCCTGCGCTTCCTGCGCAACGATGATGAAGAGATCGTTGTCGATCCGAACGAAGGCCGTTACTACGGTGCACGTTACATCGCGATCTTCGAGAAGAACGCAGATGCGACCCTCGTTTACGACATCAACGGCGGCACGCTGGGCGAGATCGACTCTGTTACCATCTCGCACGGCCTGACCACCAAGCTCCACAACGGTGTGTATGTGGCAAGCACTGGTAAGGGTTACAAGCGCCCCTACTACACGCTGGTTGGTTGGAGCACTAAGCCTGGCGAGGACAACCAAGTCGAGTACAGGCTCGGTCAAGACTACGTAATGCCTGAAGGCGGCCTCACGCTCTACGCAGTGTGGCAGATCAACTCCTTCCCGGTTGACGTTGATCATCGTGATGACGATCTGGGCAAGGTAGACGGCGGTCATGCTGATGTGGTTTACGGCGAGAAGCTGAGCCCTGAGTTCATCCAGAGCATCTCTCAGCAGCCGAAGAACAACAGCACCTTCAAGGGTTGGCATGTGACCATGACCGACTCCGAGACGGGCGAGATCGTCTTCGACGAGTGGGTCACCGATCTGAGCACTTTGCCCGACCTGCTTGGTCCGGTTGTTGGTCCGGTCTCCATCGCGGCTGACTACGAGGCAGTGCCGGTTGAAGATCTGGTTACGGAAGGCACCACGCTTCCTAAGACTAGTGACAACAGTGTACTCGGCTTGATCATCGCTCTGGTTGCTGGTTTCGCTCTGGCACTGATCGTGCTCTTCGCACGCCGCCGCCAGGATGACGACGACGATGACGACGAGCTGCGTGCACGCCGCGCTTCTGCTCCGGCTTATGCAGAGACCATCGCTTGCGCTGCAGCTGCTCTTCGTGAGAACCCGGCTCGCATCGTGCGCGATGCACAGAGCGCAGCCCCAACAATGTTTACTCTTCGTAAGAGGAACGGTCGTACCCGCAATACCACCCATGCCGACGGTATTGCGGGTACCGCAATTTCTCCTGCGACTTCTTTCGCGGATTCCTCTTTGGATTCCCGCAATTCTTCCTTTTACTGTGTTTATTCGGACACGGCACTGGCAGATGTGCGCCCCGTTGCCTTCGTGCGCGGGGCGGCACTGTCCCTCCTGGCGGCAGTGCTGGGATGCGTAGTAGTGTTTGCTCCGGGTTTAGCGCTTGCCACAACAGGGGATCCTGGAACAGGATCCACCTCAACCGCAAGCTCCCATATCCAAACGAACCACTCAAACACAGACCCCGCCACATCACAGACGGGGTCTTTTCAATCGAAGAGCGCTAAAGCCGCTTCTGCGAGCGCTTCGAGCGCAAAATCGAGCACGAACTCGGCTTCCGCGCCGTCTTCCAGCGCGAGCGCGGGATGCCGCGCTTCCAAAAACACAAGCGCGGCCCCTTCAAAAGCGGCTGTTTCGGGCTCTGGCAGCACGCTAGCAGCCTCCAGCGCGTCTTCTGCGGGCGGATCGAGCGCCACGGCGGCCTCGAATGGAGCAGCTTCCGAGAGCTACTCTACGCGCATCGCGACCTCCGATAACATCAAGCGCCTGGCGTATCTTAATGCGCTCGCCAACAGGACGAGCACCTACCGTGCGAGCGCGACCACCGCAACTGCTTCAAGCGCGAGCGCCAGCACGGGCGCTGTTACGCGTACCGTAGGTGTTTCAGGCGCTACCTACCCTTCAGCGACCGGCTCAGCTGCTGCAGCGAGCGTCGAAAGTGCTGGTATTGAGAGCGCTGGTGCATCTAGTGCGGTTCCTGGCAGCCTTCCTGCGGCTTCAGACGATACTCTTGCCGCTCTGGGCAGCCTGCTGTCCTTGAAATCTTCTTCTGACGACTCTTTCGCGCATACTGCTGCGATGTTTGCACTCCGTTCGACCGATCAGGCGCAAAATGATCCGAATCCAAATGACGGTTCAGGTTCAGGTGCGGCAACGGGGGATGTCTTTGACGTTCCGCGTTCTCGTGCTTCGGCCACCGATTCGGATGATGCCATGATCAACGACCCGGGAGAACCCCCAGGTAAAACGGATGATAGCACCATAATCTATCCCGATGATCCCGATCCACAGCCGGGAGATGAGCCTGGAGGCAGTTCCACTGATCCAGGTACAGATCCTGTTGTGCCCGATGAGGGGGATGGAGTCGTGGACGATCCTGCGGATGATCCCGCAGGTGAGAGGCCCGATGTCCCTTCTGATGCGAACGATCCGGCCGATGAACCTGCAGATAACCCTGCGGATGATGCCACAGATGCGCCGGTGAAGATCGTTTATAAGGCAGGCGAGGGCGGCACGGTCTCCTATTCTTCCGATAAGATCTGCTCCTCAACTGGCACGAAGCTTGATGAGAACGGCAAACCTACCGATAAAGAGCTCGTAGGCCCTGTGGCTGCTCCTAAAGTGGGTTACCACTTCGTTGGCTGGGCGATCGACGATCCAAACGTCGATTCTGTCGATGATCTGGTCATGGTCACGAGCGATGCAGCGCTTGATGCAAAGACGGTGAAAGGTTGCGCGTTCTCCGACAAGGCGAACTGTTATAAGGCAGCCAGCTTCATCGCGCTCTTCAAGTGCAACGATTACGTGTTCAACTACGATGCGAATGGCGGTCAGCTGAACACCGCTGGTGTGCAGATCGAGCCCACGCAGGCCACGTTCGGCTCCAATGCGCTGTTCTCAACGGCTGCTTCGCCTGCGCGCGATGGATACAAGTTCCTTTGCTGGAATACCGCTGCGTCTGGTTTGGGTGCCGCCATTAGAGAGGGCGATGCGCTCAGCGCAGAGAAGATGCGCGGTATGGTGATCGAAGCTCCCGTTGAGGATGAGAACGGGGCAGCCATCCAGCTCTATGCGCAGTGGACCCCTATTCCAGCTGATCCGACTCCTATCGATCCAAGTGAACTTGAGCGGCCAACGCAACCAGTAAAGCCCGTAGTGCCCACAACACCGGTTTCACCAGGCACCAACAGCAATACGAGCGCTGGTTCGAATGCGGATACTAATGCGAATGCAGGTGTGAGTGCTGGCGTGACCCAGCCAAACCGCCTGGTAAATACTGCAACGGCAGACGAGAACGCTTCCGAAGAGACTCTTACTGAAGCGCCTCTGCTGATGGAAGACGATGCGCTCGCAGCGCTCTTCGCGGGCATCGGGGCAATAGGCGATGCGGTGGTCGTGCCACCAGTGCTCGAGGTATTGCCCGCTGCCACAGAAGAGTTCGTTACGAGAAGCGCTGAGGCCATCTCAGGCGTGCCTGGGACCGGTAATGGACAAGATGCCTCAGTGGGTGCTGTGCAGGCGGTAGGAGTCGCCACAGCGGCTGTTGGCGCGATTGCGATCGTGCTGGGTGTGGCGAGTGCAGTGTCTTCAACGGTTGCGCGTCGTCGTGTGGTGCGCGCGTTGGGCGCTGATGCTGCTGGTGGGTCGGGCGTTGAACCGAGCGAACCTGCAGGAAAAGCCGATTAACGAGACCCTGTGATCGCATCGTCCGTAGCGACGGCGCGCTCACAGGGTCGTTGTGATTATAGGGCCTCATGGTCAGTTACGTGCTCTTCACGCTCTATGAGGGTGATCGCATGAATGGAACACGTTTGTAATACGTCTGTTCGCTGCACTCTGGTAGAGAGGTAGGCAAACGGATGGATAGCGATAGGCAAAGGTAGGATGGGGCTGCAAACTCCGCAACATACGCATGCGCAGACGTTCTTGCAAGGTCTGCTGAAAGGACGAAAGTATCACGCCGCGCGCTTGGTGCTTTTCGTGCTGGCATGCCTGCTCATCTCTGTTGCCATCTTCATGCTCTCATTCTCGAATCCCCAGGCCAGCCGCACGCAACAGCTTGCAGCAAACATGATTCAGACAGAAGCGCGCGCAGAAGTGCTGTTGATCGCCTCCTACGACGATGCCGATAGTGCCACACAGATGCAACGCGATGCGCTGATCGATTTGCTCAATCGCAGTTCGGTAGGGGTCGATGTTGAATATCTCGATGTGAATGCTGGTTCTACCAGCAGAAATGTAAGCGATGCCTCTACCTATGGCGCTTCGCTGGCAACCAGTAGTTGGGGGCAGGCTCTTGCCAAGAAGATGCAAGATCACGGTCGTTATTCTGCGGTTGTCTGCATCGATGATGAAGCCCTCTACTATGTTGAGGCTGTTCACGAGCTACTTTTCGCCCAGACGCCCGTTGTGTTCGTTGGAGTGAGCGACGCTTCGCATGCGCAGCGTGCGTTCGAGTTGGGCTATGCCACCGGAGTGATGGAAGCTTGCGATGCGGCGGGGGTGGTTAAGGCTGCCAAGCAGATGCAACCCGATGCAAAGCATCTTGTCGTGCTTACCGATAACACAGCCACAGGCCTGGGCGATCGCACGCAGTTCGAAAAGGCCGCGAGCACTTCTGGTACCGATTCTTCCAATAACAAGGCGGTGTCCATCTCGACATCAGATGGTAGTGGCACTGCGCTCTCGTTCGGTAATTTGACTGTTGATTATCTGAATGCCTCCACCATGACACGAGCCGAACTAGGGAAACAGCTCTCATCTGCCAGCAGCGAGGACATCATCATCTATTTAGATGCAAACACTGATGCTGCAGGCAATGCCTATAATGCCAGCCAAACGGCCTATTTCGTATCTGCGGCTGCTACTCAGCCAGTATATGCGGTCGGCTTCGGTGGAGTGGGTGAGGGCTTCATCGCGTCTACGGTTGTTGATTATGAGAAGGCTGGCGAGCGGGCTGGCGAAATCGTTGTCATGATCTTGAATGGCACACGCCCTGCCGATATCCCTGTCGAGACTTTCACGAGTGAAGGCATGGTCTTCGATGAGCAAGCGCTTTCGAATGCGGGTATTTCGACCTCTGTCCTTCCCTCAGGCGCTACGCTCATCAATCAGGCAGGTCAAGCGAGCACCAACAAGATGAGCGTGCTTGATTCTCTGCGCTCGATATTCCTGCCCATTTCACTGCTCGTTTTGGGCATTGCGTGCATCGCAGCTTTCGTTTTCTTAGGATATCGACGAACTGCCAATGAAGTGGCAGAAGTTGTTGCACAGCGTAACACGCTCGAGAGACGATTCTACACCGATAGTCTTACCGATATGCCGAACATGCAGTGGCTCACTGCCTATGCTGCAAGCGATGCCTCTAAGCGTGTGCGTTCGGTCCTTGAGGTGGCGCTGCTCGATCTGGACGATCTCGATAAGCTGCATGGTGTTGAAACTGCCGATGTGGTCGTGAAGACCCTGGCCAAGCGCCTCAATGGCATCGATAGCATTTTCCTGGTGCGCCCGAACCGGAGCGATTTCTTGCTTGGGTTCGATGTCGATCTGCAACGCGGCTCTGCGCCACTTGATGAAGTGGAACGCGTGCTGCGTGCGCCTGTTAAGGTAGGGGAGAGTGCGATTGCGGTGAGCCCTTGTATCGGTGTGCTTAATCGTGAACGTGGTATGTCTATCGAGGAGATGGTGGCTGGTGTCGATCTGGCGATCCGCCAGGCTGAGCCCACCGGCGCGGGTGGTGAAGTGGTCTTCTATGAAAATGACATGCGCGTAGCTGAGGAGCACAAGTACGATATTTCCTCGCTGCTGAAAAAAGCGATTGCAAACGACGATCTGAGTGTGCTCTATCAGCCGCAGATCGAGCTTGCTACCAATGAAGTAGTGGGTTACGAGGCGCTGGTGCGTTTGCGCGGCGACAAATATCCGCCTGAGCAGTTCATTCCCATTGCAGAGGCGAACGGCCAGATCGTTGAGCTCGATCGTATGGTCGCACGCAAAGTGGTGCAACAGCTTGCAACTTGGAAGAAGCGCAAGCAGCGTATTCGCCCGGTTTCGATCAACTTCTCCTATGGGCAGCTATGCGATGAAGACTTTGTGTCTTACCTCACAACGCTGCTTGAGGAATATGGTGTAGCACGCAAGTTGCTCCGCGTTGATATAAAGGAAAGTCTTTTCGTGAACGATATGGCAAAAGCCAGGAGTTTCGTTGATGAGCTCTATAAGGCGGGCTTTGGCATTGCGATCGATGGGTTCGGCGCAGGCTACACGTCAGTTCCCCGGGTGATGCATATTCCGGTGGATGCCGTAAAGCTCGATCGTTCGCTTACTGAAGGGCTGTTAGCGCACGCATCTGATAGCTCTGTTTTAGCTAGTGCTACAGCTGATGTTGATGAAGTCTCTGCGGCTGAGGCGTCAAGCGCATCCGCCGTACCTTCGTCAATGAGCGCTGCTGCGACTTCAGCTCCTGACACTGCATCTGAGGCAGTAACCAGCGCTGCAGACGAGGCGATCACAAGTTTGATCAATCTGGTGCACGAGGCTGGCAAGATCGTAGTGGTCGAAGGCGTCGAAACACTGCAGCAGCTGGAGGTATGTCGCGACAAGGGCTGCGATGTGGTACAAGGCTTCTTCTTCTCCGAGCCGCTCTTACCCGAGAGCGTGCTACGGTATAAACCGCCAAAGATTTCACTCTAGCTGGTATTTCTTCTCCCTGCGTTTCTTGCGGGGGCAAGAAGAGATTTTATATAATTAAAGGGTTCGAAATAGCTCGAGAATAACCCGCAAGTATTGGGATACGAAGGAGCGGAACGATGCAAGCTCAGATCCAACAAGGTAACAAGATTCCATCCACAAGAAGCACCTCGATTGGTAAGCGATTCGCCAGCGCATTCTTTGCGGTGCTGTTGGCGTTCTTCCTCGTTCCGACACCCGCATTCCAGATTGCTCCAGCCTATGCCGATGAACTAGGCGAAGCGGTGAGTGCTGGACTCATGGAAAGCGCGCAACCTGCTGATAGCCCAGCACCTCCGAAAGTGGACACGTCAACTGAGACTGTCACACAAGATAAGGCGGATCCCGCTCCCGATACGAAGGATACCGCCAAGGGCGATGCCCTCATGGGTCTCGATCCGCAAACTCCAGCAGCTCCAGCAGCTCCCGAAGCGAGCACTTCCGATAAGGCATCCGAAGAGGCTCCTGAAACCGATGCTGCAAGTACTCCTGATGTGGATGCCAGCGTTCAGGATGATGCTGCCGACGTGGCCACTGAAGACGAGACCGAAACTCCTGCAGATACTGAAATTAGCGCTCAAGAAGACATAGGCGTGGGGATCAACGTTCAAGGAACCATTAGGTTCTTTGGTACGACAGGTCCAGACCCCAATGATCCTAGCTATAACAAATATGATAATACGTTCGATTGTCGTAGCACGAACAAGGTGTGCATCGATCGCAGCGCGTTCAACGGTTATTCGTATGCTTCTTTGCAGGTTGAGCCGAGGTGGGGTGCGGGTCAAGAAGCTGCGGCGGCGGCTTGGGAGAAGATTCCTGCGAGTGAAAAGTACACCCCTGAGCATCTGCACATCGGTTTCGAGGGCGAAAATAGCATTGTAAGAGTTGTGGACGGGAGCTTCACCTACGAGGATGATCTAGCTAATCCATACGCTAATCGTGTGAACCTGGTGTTCGATGCTACGAATGGCGTAGGCCAAGGTGTAGCTATCATGTATGTGGATTATCATTTCACGGATGAGGCAACGTCGGCAACCTATGAGGCTCACATGAGCATGCCGGTGTATATACAAGACTCGCCGAACACGGTGACGGGGATCACAGTGCCTTCGAGTAAGGTTACTACCTGGATCGATGATACGTTTTCCAGCGAAACGGAAAAATATGGCTACTATTATCAATACGACGGCGGCAATTCCTCTCATAAGAGCCAAGAGTTCACGGTAAGCGTTATAACCGATAACGGCAATCCTGCTGGATATTGTTTCAGTGATCTGTTCGACATTTCCATTGAAGATGAAAGTGTCATAACAATGGTGTCTGACACGATGTGGGACGATCAAGACCAGGGTTATACGAATGGCCCCGATGCGCTTACCTACGGCTTGCAATTCCGTGCAGCTAAGGCGGGCACGACCAATGTCACGATTAAAGCTAGAACAGCAGACCCCGTGGTAAGTACCACGTTCGCGGTAGAGGTGCGCACCGATCATCCTGAAGCGAATGTGCCCGCATCTTTCGACATGACCATGGATGAGCCGCAGCGAATCTATGTGGAGGATGAGGCCTCGAGTAGCGATGCTTCACCTATCACGGTGCCCGTGCGCGGCGAAGAGCTCGGCTGGCATTATTCCTCTGCCAAGCCCTTCATAACCAGCATCACTTCTTCGGATGAAAACGTGCTCTCGGTTCAGCGCATCACAAGCCCTTCCTATTGGGTTTCGTTTGCCCCATTCGAGCTTGTTCCCGTTTCGGTAGGAACGACAACGCTCACGGTCGCGGATTGCTACGGCAAGACCTACACCTCAACGGTCACCGTGAATCCCAGCAGCAGTGTAGACCCTGGGGTAACGGTGAACTCGGTCGGGCTCGTACGTTATGAGGATTGGGAAAGCGTGTCTAAGGGCACGGTCACGATGAACATCGGCGACCCGGATGGCGTGAAGCTCGCAGCTGATATCGACGCGAATGGCGATGTGGACACCAACTGGACTTCTTCGAACCCCGAAATCGCCGAGGTGGTTGTCACGCAAGATGCGAATGGCGATGAGATTTGCCAGGTGAAGCCTGTACGTGCTTCCTACGACGAGCAAAACAAAACCACCGCCGACTGTCGCATTACTGTTACCGTGAATGGCTCGGTATCGGATTACTGCAACATCAAGGTCGAGCCCGTTGAGGACTTGTGTGGCGCAGATCCGTCTTCACCGCTTGGTGCAGCTACGGTTTCTGTCTCGAAGGCGATGCCTGCCAATGTGCTACAAGAGCTGCAAAGTGTATCACTGGCAATCTCGTCTATTCCAACGGGTAGCCAGCCGGGGGTCGATAGTGCTACCTCTGCGTTCGAGAAGGATGGTGCGAAGCTCGCTGGTGTCTTCGATATCCACTTCATAAACAAGACCGATGGCACTGAACACGCTTGGAACCAGCCGTCATACCCCATTACGGTGAAGGTTCCTATGACCGACAGCATGAAAGAGCTGCACAAGTTCGGTACGCTTTCGTTCTATCACGTTGACCCGGTAACGGGCGATCGCACGAAGATGCCTACGTGGGTCGATGCCAACGAAGAGTTCGTTTGCTTCGAGACCACGCACTTCAGCTCGTTCATACTGGTTGCTGAGCCTGCAGCGCAAGACGATGATCCAACGACGACTCCGGACCCCGACGATCCTAATGATAATAACGGCGGCAGCACCAATCCTGGCGATGAGACCGGTAAGGGAGACTCTGGTAATACCGATAAGGACAATTCAGACAAGACTGATTCCGATAAGGCCGATAACACCGATAAGCCGAGCGATAAGGGCTCAAAGGATGAAAAGACCACAAGCGATGAAGATGGTTCTGGCACCACGCTTCCTAAGACAGGCGATGAAGACAACGCGCTGCTCGTTATAGCGCTCGTGGCTGCAGCTGCTTCTCTGGTGTTCTTTGTTCTCTCTCGTCCTCGCAAGGCTTATTGCGATGCTGAGCTTGAGCAAGATGGTGCCTTCGCTCGTCCGCAGCAAGGCTTTTTGCCTTGCCAGGAGCAGCGCACCTCTCGTACGCGTGCATCAAAACCTCCCTTACGAAGTTTTCATCCACGCGCTTAGAGGCTCTCAGAGGCTCAAGCAGAGGTAATCAACTAGGTTGTTGATGTTCTATAAGGGTTTCGGCGTGCTGAGAGGCTCTCAGAGGCTTCGAAAACAATAGGGATGTGGTTACACTCACTACCGCAAGGCTCACTTCACTGTTTGAAGTGAGCCTTGCTGTATCGAGCGATTCTTTGTCTTGTCTTTTCCAGTTGCTCAATGTACATGAGCGTTGCTTTTTTCTTTTTGGGGAAGGGATGAATCGATCATGCAGCGCCAAAAACGAGGGCGAACAAGGGGGTGCTAGCACCTTGAAACAGAGGTGCTAGCATCTTTTTCTACAAGATCCGCGAGGGACTCGCTTCGTCTGAATACACGATCGCCGCAAAGCATAGTTTTCCACATTTTTGAGAGGCAAAAGATCGCGAAGGATCGTCTTGGATGCGCGCCTGTCTCCAATCTGGGGCAGAGGAGTCCATGATCGCGCATTTGCTGAGAAAATAATTACCGTTCCAGCGAATGTGGAAAACCTAAATTCTTCATTGCAAATGAACCTTTCTGAGGCGCCTCATTTGTCGCCAAAAAACCTTCTCGTAGATCCTTAGTTTTAGGAGGATTTGCATGCTCTGCTCCGGCTCTTTATGCGCAGCTGTTTTGCTGGCTTGCTGGGGTTTCATTCTTTACGGTGTCTATGCTCGTTTTGGACAAGAAAAGAGCCGGTCGCGCAGTCCTGAAAAGTTTATGCAAGTGTCTATGACGCAATCTCATTTTTTCGTGTCTCAACTCCCACAATGCGATTTCATCTTCATAACGCTATGACATCGCTATGGGCAAATCGCGAAAAAGATGGTAGAATAAGGCGCTTGCATTTTGCGCGCGCTCAAACGCTCCTGTACAAAAGAGGCGGCAAGACGTAAAAAGTGCAGTTGATAATGGTGATTTTCGTGTGAAGAAAGGAGAGAGCCATGAAAAAAATTAGCAAGGCGAAAAACAGCTTCGTCGCCCATGCAATTGTTGTGGCTGTTTCTTTATTCTTAGTTGCCTTCTCGCTCAGCGCTCCAGGCGTTGCGTTCGCAGAAGATATTAAGGCTCAATCGAGCGAGCCTACGCAAACCCTTATCGACCAACCCGCTGTGGTGGCAGAAGCTACTCCTGCGGTTGAAGCTGTTTCTGTTCCGAGCGATTCCGCTCAAGTTCCGGGTGTTGAAGCTGTCCCTGGAAATTCTAGTGCTCAAAAATCTGAAGGCGCATCTTCCGCGCTCGATACTAATAAAAATACGAATGTGGAAAACTCTACCAGCAATCCTGCGGCATCGAGCGATTCTAATGCAACCGAGTTTTCCACAACGCAGGTAGAAGAGAAAGCTACGATCAAGCCCGCGGCCGATTCTCCCCATCGCGTTAATCTTTCTTTCAAGATTCTCTATCAAGGACAAGAATTTGAGGTCGACCATAGTGATTCTGTATCTTTCGTTTGCACGATGGGCGATTCGCATGCTAGCACCGCTGCTAGCCATATGATCAGTATGGGCGATGTACTGATTGAGCGAGATGCTTTGGCGAAGTTCCTGAGAGAAGGTTACGAGATTCGCGGCTGGACCAAGAGTCTGCTTGCTGGTGCGGAGGTATACGGCTTCGACCGTGATGGCATAGAGTGCATGGATGGTGAAACCATCTATATTGTGGCAACGTACGGTCCGGCGGCAAACCAATTCACCGTTAATTTCGATGCAATGGGCGGTTCGAACGCACCTGAGTCCCTCACTGAGGTCAGCACGGAAAACGAATATACGTTTACTATCTCTGATGCGGTGCCTACGCGTGAGGGTTATAACTTTGTAGGCTGGAGCACGAATTCAAGCTTGTTGCCCCCTTATCTCAAGGCAGGCGATACGGTCACCGTCTCTGAAAGCGATTCCTATGCGATCACGCTCTACGCGGTTTGGGAGATCGCAAATAAAGTCGAGCTCGTTTACGCGGTCGACTACGTTCAGTTCGGCGATGCTGAAACCTACGCACAAGGATCCAGTGCAGTCGTGAAAGGCTGCGATTACGTCAAGGAAGGCTACAAATTCATCGGGTGGAGCCTCGACCCTATGAGCGATCATGCTTCTTATAAAGAAGGCGACTCCATCATTATGGATAGCACCAGTGGCAGCATATGGCTCTACGCGGTTTGGGTAAGAACCTACACGGTCACCTATACCGATGGTCAGGGTGGAACGGTCTTTGAGAACCAGGTCATCTCTGGTATAGAAAGTGGCACGAGCACCCCAACGTTCCCTGTTTCGAGGCCCTCCAGCATCGTGATCAATGGTGATAGGTATGTCTTCAGCGGTTGGGATAACAACGCCGAGGTCGTGCTCGGGGATATGATCATCAACGCCATTTGGAAGTTGGATTCGAACGGCAATGGCGTAGCCGACGAAGATGAAGCCAAATTCAGCGTTACCTATACCGATGGTGTTGGTGGCACGGCGTTCGGCGATTATGTCACTCGAACCTTCTCGTAAACACCGCCACGCCGCTCTATAGAGCACCAGAGCGCGCGGGCTATATCTTCCAAGGCTGGTCTCCTGCGGTAGCCGATATTATCACCGGCAACGCGATCTACACCGCAATCTGGGCTGAGGACAAGAACAATAACAACATTCCCGACAGTGAAGAAGAAACCTACACCATCATCTTTATTAATGATGTAACAGGTGCAACGCTTCAAACCACTCCAGGTGTTCTGGGTGGGCTTAATACGCCTCAGTTCGCAGGTCCCGCTCCGACCATGACGGGTTATGTTTTTGTTGGTTGGTCGCCAGCGCTTGCGCAGACGGTCGACCCGGCTGCTGCAGATGAGTTCGGTAACATCTACTACATAGCTCGTTGGGAAGTCGATGCGAACAACAATGGCATCGCGGATGTTGATGAGGCTCGATACTCTGTTATCTATTCCGATGGAGCGAATGGTTCGGTCTTTGCTGACCAGATTACTACGGGGCTGTTGAGTGGTCTTGCTACGCCGCAGTTCACGGGCGAAACACCAGTTCGTTCAGGTTATATTTTCGCAGGTTGGTCATCCAGCCCTGCTGGAACGGTCGATCCAACTGCTGCCGATAGTCTCGGACGCATCATCTACACCGCGCTTTGGGCGGCAGATGTGAACGACAATGGCGTTGCCGATAGCGAAGAGCCAACCTACACCATCACCTATACCGATGGTGCGAATGGCGCAGCTTTTGCCGATCAAGTTACCTCGGGCTTGCTGGGTGGTGTTGCTACACCGCAGTTCTCAGGCACGCCTACTCGTACCGGCTATAAGTTCGTTGGTTGGTCCACCGAGCCCGCTTCTACGGTTTCGGGCGATGTTGTTTACACAGCGCTGTGGGAAGCAGTAGAGCCCGACCCAACGCCGGGCACCGATGACCCAACGCCGACCCCTGGTCCCGACGATCCCGCTCCGACTCCGGGCGACGACGATGACAACACGGGTGGCAATGGTTCAGCCACCACGCCAGGCACTAACGAGCCCGGCAACGTTACGCCTAATCCTGGTCCTGCAAACGACACCACCACTCCTGGTGAAACCACCATTGCCGATGATGAGGCTCCTCTCGCAGGCGGCGCAGGTGAGACTGAAGATGACCCCGCAGAGGGCGATGTGGCAGACGATGCAGCGGTAGCTGATGAAGCCGCTGGTGCGATCGACGAAGCTGCAGGCACCGAGATTCTCGATGATGAGAACCCGCTGGCAGCAGCTGATCATTCCAGCTCTTGGCTCAGCTGGCTGCTCACCATTGGCCTGCTGCTCGTGGTTTGCTTCGGAATCTTCTTCCTCATTCGTCGCAGGAAGAATACGCGTGAGCAAAATCAATAATCGCTCATAGAGCGCACGAGCGCTAAATCGCATACGAACAAGATAAAGGGCACCACGTGGTGCCCTTTCTCATACCCCATTCATTCGTGATGATAGTTTGGAGGTTTTACGTTGCGGCTCACGTGTTTGCTGTGCACCTGATAGGCTTGCCCTATGACTAAAACGCAAAACTCACTCTTAAACACACCACTGCGTTCGCCGGTCACCTTCCTCGGGGCACCTAGAAACCCAGTACCCGAGCAGGAGATCCCGCCTCTGCCGACGCCACGCGTTTCCCTGGCGTCTCAGCGCCTTGGGATGAAAACGACCCCTCTCGGGCGTTCTCCGCTGCTTGCGCTGCCGGCGCAGCCGCGCGAGAAACAACCACTTCAACGCGTAGATCTGCAAAAGCAATCGGTTGGTTTGCAAACGCTTTCTCTAGCCCCGATGGAGCTTTCTGCCACACCCATGCCTACGCAGAAATTGAAGCCCATGAAGCCTTCTTCACCTCGTGTTTCGCGTGAAACAACAGCTAAATCGAAGCAAAGCATCAACGATCGTACGCAAGCACCGGCTGCTCAAGGGATGTCTGTTGCATACCTGGAATATCATTCCCGAACAATAGGCAAAACACAGTCGCAGTCAGTTGTTCAGGATGCACCTATTGCACATCTGCAGCCTTCAGGCCCTTCTATGCCGCTCGTTTCCGAGCGTCGCCTTCCGCTTTTGGGGCAGTACATCGAACTCCATCCGATCGCGGCTGTGCAGCATCCTGTTGCGCGCCGCAAATCCCGCCTGAAGCGCAAATAGACCACCTATACAGGACCGCCGCCAATACAGGCGGCGGAACTGATAGGCAACCGCATCCAAAATAAATGCGGCGTTAGCTAGGTGGCACCCTAGCTTGAAACCTCAAGACGCATCCTACCTCCATTTTAGATAGAAGTCAAAACAAAGAGATGCCACTTATGTCGCTCTAAATTTAGTGCTCATCTGCATATTTCAAATTTCTGTAAGCTCACGTACGAAATAACGCGAGCTCTTCTTCAACTTTTCATAAGGTCTTTCTGAAATCATCGACTCAAAGATGTTTTAGAAGGAGCGATTATATGTGCGCAATGCCTTTGTTGACGCGTGAATCTACCCATGAGATAATCGCACTACATCGTAGTGCGATTGAAAACTCGAATGAGGTGGGCATCATGGCTATGGTTTCAACAGCGATCCGTTTTTCCCCCGAAGAACGCGATTGGATACAGGCGTATGCCGACTTTATGGGGAAGAGCTTTTCGGAGGTTGTACGCGAGGCAGCTTTAGAGTACGTCGAGGATGCTGCAGATCTGCTTGCGTTTCAAGAGGCTATAGCAGAAGACGACGGCACATGGTACACAACAGAAGAGGTCAAGCGTATGGCCATGATGGCTGAATGAGCTGGCGTGTACGTTGGACCAAGCCAGCTCAAAAGGGTCTGCGCAATATTCCGCAGAAACAGCGTGCAATGCTCTTGTCTTGGGTGGAGAAGAACCTGGATGATTGCATCGATCCTCGCGCAATACAAGGAGGAAAGCCGATTCAAGGATCGGATAACGGATGGCGTTGGCGAGTTGGCTCGTATAGAATCCTTGGACAGATTCTTGATGACGAAATCGTGATCAATATCGTACGAGTTGGCCATCGGCAAGGGGTATATGGCAACTTACCCAAATTATAAGCATGTGATTTTGCAAAACTAAAGCCACGGCGCTGATCCTTCAGTACCGTGGCTTTCAAATATGTGCACCATTGTATTGCTCGAACTATGCGGTTGCCTGCATCAGGGCAACAAAACGCAGGGGAGCATTGCCTTCGTTCGCGATCCCGTGAGTCTCTCCATCGTTGCAAAACAGGACATCACCTGCTTGAACAGGATAAGTTTCATCGCCATCGGTGTAGGTGCCGGTGCCTTCGTAGATATAGTACATTTCATTGTCGCCTGAGTGCGTGTGCACGCCGATCGAGCAGCCTGGTTCAAGCGTGATGCTCGATACATAGGTAAGTTCGCCGTGGATCTGATCTTCAGTCAAGAGCAGATCGCGATACATGTGGCCTTTGCCGTTTTGCACGTGTTCTGCGCGTGCTACATCTCGATTCCTTGATAGCGACATAGTGATCCCCTTCCGCATATGGTGACAAACGACTGGGTAGTTTGTCACCTTTTTTCTTGTGTTCTTTAGTGTACGCGTCTTGTTCATATATCTGCTCGAGAACTTGGCTCCGTGTTGGGTGTTGGGGTCGGGTAATTTGACACATCTTAGATGTGTCAAATTACCCGACCCCAACACCTTTGCTGTTCTTTGCTTCTCCACAACGACCTGTGCATTTCAGAAAAACGTGAGGTTGTGCGCCTGAAAACATCAAATAAAGTTCAATTTTTCTTAAGATTCGTTTGTCATCCTGAAACAAAAGCTTTGAAATGGGCCTAATGAAAACTCTTAATAATTGTTAAGAAATATCTTTACTAAACCCTTAATAGTTATTAAGATTAACGAAAGGAACAAGGATGACAAAGCGCAGAGTTCTTGTAAAACAGCTTCTTGCTGCTGGTTTCGTTTATGAAAAGGGAAGCAATCACGACAAGTATGTCAAAGGGAGTGTGACCGTCACGGTTGGGCGTCATCGCGAAATCTCTGATGAGATGGCCAAGGTGATTCTTCGTCAAGCAGGTTTGCGTTGACGGATGCACACGAGGAAAGGTTGTTGCTATGTTGGTAGTAAGAGAATTTGAATTTTTTGAAAGTGAAAATTGCATCGTTGTTTTTCCTTGCGAAGGCTTAGGTGCTACTCAGGGTGAAGACTTACAGGATGCGATCGAATTTGCAGCTGATTGGCTTTATTGGACGGTCATCTATGACATGATTAACGAAAAGCCGATCGAGAAGTTCGAGCTGGGACATGAGCCACAGCATGGAGGCATCGTTATTCCGGTCGCCGTTGATTGCAGTCTTGCGCGCGTTGAAGCATTCACCGCTGCAGAAACAGCTCGTATTTTGGGTGTGAGTCCCGCTCGGGTAACACAAATGTGCGAATCGGGGCAGCTTACTTCTTGGAAAGAAGGATCACGCCGCATGGTTTTGAAAGAATCGGTAGACAATCGTTTGATAGAGCAGCCTGGTCCTGGCAGACCTAAGTACGATGAGGACGAAGTGATCGATATGTCGCCCGCTGAGTACACGAAGTTCGTTCAGGATTTCTATGATGCCCGTATGCGCGAGCTTGCAGCCGAAGAAGACATTTCCGTGGTGAAGAAGAGCAAGACGCCTCGCAAAAAGAATCAATCCTTCAGGCAGGCTCCCGTCGATGCGGTCAAACAGGAGTTGGAATCCCCGCAAGTCTCGCTTGCTTAGCAAATCATGTGTCAGGGGTCGTGTAATTCGGCACGCCTCCTAACGCATTTGCTTCTTCGCAACGAACTGCGCATTTCAGAAAAACGTGAGTTCGCGCGCCAGAAAACTTCAAATAAAGTTCAACTTTCTGTGAGCTTTCCTGTGGACAATGGTTCTATGGGATGCATCACACACAAATCGAGGGTGGAATGAGCTTGAAAGGTGCTCTCGTCGCACGAGAGCACCCTGTGCTCGATAGGTTAGCTTCGGGACTGAATGTTGCCAAAGAAGGCGTAGAAGAGCTTCTCTGGCCTACACGGTGCGTACTTTGCGATGTTCCTGGCACGCTTCTGTGCGAAGACTGCCGTCTCGAGATCCCCTATATCGATGCGCTCCATGCTTGTCCGTATTGCGGTCAGGCCTACGGGAAGCTTGCCTGTGTCGATTGCAACTCCTTCATGGTTGCACATCGCCAGCTTACGCCTGATCAGCGCTCACGCACGTACGGTGATCAGGGATTCCCGCGCGAAGGAGGCGTTTCGCCACGGGGTAGTGAATATGCTACCGAAGCTCAGGGAGCGTGTATGACAGATGGGCCACAGCGGGCTCTCGACAAGGTTGTTTCGGTGTTCTCCTTCGTCGATCCGTGCCGCAAGCTCATCACGGTCTACAAGGACAAAAAGGAGCTGCGGCTAGCAGAGGTGCTCGCAGAGATGCTTGCGAACTATATAGATCCTTCGTGGGTCATGCCTGGAGAAACCGCACTTGTGGCAATCCCTGTGCGCAAGCAGGCACTTCGCGAGCGCGGGTTTGATCATATGAAAGAAGTGGGTATACGCCTGTCGAAACGCTGCGGCTTGCCATTTCTTGATGTGCTGCATACGGTCGATCGCAGCGATCAGCGTGGGCTCTCTGCCTCGAGCCGCCAGCAGAACATGAAGGGTTCGTTCGCGTTCAATCCGCAGGGCTTGCTGTGCACAGCGGGAGTGATACCCGAGCGGGTAATCATCGTAGATGATGTGCTCACTACGGGTGCAACGCTCATGGCAGCTGCACGCGTGCTCAAAGAGGCAGGTATCGAGCAGGTATTCGGCCTTACCGTGGCACGGTTGCCTTGAGGCAGGGCGAGCGCGAAGGCAGTCTGGATCCTGACAGAAAGCGAAGAAGCCAGCTTTCAAGCTGGCTTCGATCAAGTCTAGGGGTTGTGCAGGGGCGAGAGCCCGTGCGCGCCTAGATGCGCTCCGCGTTATCGCGTGCTTTGTTGAACTCTTCCACGTCCACCGAAATGCTGTGCTGGATGGGCTTCCATGCCGCTTTCTTGAACAGTGCCACCAGCGCGATGGGGATGTAGGTGAGCATGAAGAACGGGAACGTGAAGAGGTATTTGATCTTCTTTGCTGTGGTGGAACGGATGTTGTCCCACTCGGTGAAGGTGGTCAGCGCGCCGAACATGAACATGAACAGCGTGTAGTTGAACAAGCAGAAGAAGATCGAGGAGAGCGACGAGGTTAACATGACGCCCGTGGACATGAGCCCTGCGCTGCCCAGGATGAGGATGATCGTGTTGAAGATGATGGTGATCACGGAAAGCAACATGCCGGGAGCGATGGTCATGAGCATGTCGTAACAGGCGAAGCGATGCCCCTTGGGGTTGGTGAACACGCCTTTCACCAGGCTGAGCCCGTACTTGCCGAACACCTGGTAGAAGCCCTTTGCCCAGCGGAAACGCTGGTTCCACGAATCGCGGAATGTGATGGGCTGTTCGTCGTAGAGCATGGCGGTGGGGCAGTAAGCGATGCGCTCACCATGCAAGATGCTGTAGGTGGAGAACTCGATGTCTTCGGTGAGCAGGTGGAACTTCCAGCCGCCCATCTTCTCGATGATCTTGGCGCTCACGAAAAAGCCCGTGCCCGAAACCGCGCAGCTGGTGTTCAGCGTAAGGCGCGCTTGGCTCAGGTACTTCGCTTCACGCAAGAACCACACGCCATAGCCAGCCGAGATCCAGTTCGAACCGAAATTCTTCGAGTTGCGGTAGCTCGTGGAAGCAATGGCACCACCATCGAAGACCTTGTTCATCTCGCGGAAGTAGTTCACGTCGAGCACGTTGTCGGCATCGAAGACGAAGTAAGCCTCGTATTCGTTTTCAGAATAGTGCTCGCGGATGCAGGTCACGCCATAGTCGAGTGCGTAGCCCTTGCCGATCTGCTCGGTGTTGAAGCGGGGGAATACGATCGCGCCAGCTTCTTGGGCGATGGCAGCGGTGTTGTCGGTGCAGTTGTCTGCGATTACGAAGATGTCGATAAGTTCTTGCGGGTAATTCTGCACGCGGATGCTGTGGATAAGGTCGCCGATAACAGCGTTTTCGTTACGAGCTGCGATGAGCACGGCATAGCGGTGGTTTTTCTTCGCGGTTTGCTTCGGTGCTTTGCGCGTGAGTACGACAAGAACGTAAAAGAGCTGATAGGCATAGCAAAACGTGAAGGTGATGAAAACACAGATATTGAATATATCCACGAACGAGAGCGTGGATAGTATATCGTCGAACAACCTGGCTCCTTACCCCGGCCAATACGTAGCTCGCGCGGTGGTGCAAATTGAAAAGGAAGATTTGCGTTCTACATGCGTGAGCAGGGGTGCTGCATTGAAAGTTTTGCGTGCTATATGTGAGAGATATGTGAACAGCACCGTGGTTGAACTAATTATAGGCTTTTGCAACCCCTTGTGCCGATCCTTACGCTTTCGTCATATAAATTTAAGGTGAGGGGTGCATTACTGATATACTAAGGGGGTTTCTTTTAGGTCTGTAGTTGCGGACATGCAGCGCTTTCGAGTGCAGCATTCCAAGTCCATGGCAGATGCGGTCGAAAGGATCCACGTAAGTTCAGTGATCGCTCGCGTGTTATTCCTGCTAGCCTTGTGCTTTTGCAGGTTTGGCGAAGAGCTCATCATTGAATGAGCACGGCGCATTCTAGGTGTAAGTCGTACCGTCGGTGAAGCGGCATAGGGCTGCTCTGGCGAGCGGATGGCGTCGCTGCAATACTCGTGCGCGCACGGTCTACAGCGGCTAAGTCCCCGTATGCAGGTGTGGGGTCGAAAACTAGGTCAGCTAAAAGAACCCTGAGAGCGTTTGTGCAAGGAAAAGCACCCTTTTTCAGGGGAACAGAGGCTTTTGCTCGTTTGTATTACACGGTGAACACAAACGAGCATTCAAAGCAGATCTTGAACAAGACCAAGAGGTTAACAAGAGAGGCTATACATGAAGAAAGCATCAAGCGTAAAAACCATCGTAGAGAGTCAAGCTGCAAGTGCGTCTGCTGCAGCATCTTCCCCGACGAGCAAGTCTTCTGCGCTTCGCGCATTGGCTGCGGCATTGGCCGCGCTTGTCTTAGCGTTGTGCGTAGGATTTATGAGTGGGTGTTCAAGCAATTCTTACACGCCTGAGCCTTCTGAGCAGAAGATCGACAACTCGTTGTTGCATACGCCGGGCACGCTGCGTGTTGGTGTGGATGCTTCGAATGCGCCTTATGCAGCACAATCGCAAGGATCTATTGTGGGTATCGATGTCGATACAGCAGCAGCGCTTGCTGATGAACTGGGTTTGAAGCTTGAGCTCGTTGATGTGGGAACGAATGCTGAAGGCGCTTTCACCTCCGATAATGTTGATATTGTTATGGGTGTTGGCTCCGATGCGAAGAACTGTTGGGTCTCCGAGCCCTATCTCTCTTCTTCGGTCGTTTTGTTTGCCGCTGAAGAAGGCACGCGTGTTCCGCTGCCCACTGATGTGTTCGTGGTTGCTGCGCAGGCTTCTTCTATGAGTGCGGTCGAGGTTACGAATCGTCTCGGCCAGGATCACCTCGATGCCACTTCCGATATTCAAACGGCTTTCGACAAGCTCAAAAGCGGTTCGGCGAAGTATGTGGCCACCGATAGCACCATTGGTTCCTATGTAGCACACTCGAACAACCAGGCTATCTATCCTATTGCACTGCTTGCTGAAGAAACGAAGTACTGCATTGGCGCACCCATCACTGCTTCCGGTCTTCAAGATGCGGTGAGTGAAGCTTTGAAAAAGCTCTCTGATGGTGGAGTGTTGAAACTCATCGATCAGAAGTGGTTGGGAGAGCAGATGAATCTTTCAAGCCTTACCGTCATCGAGCCCATTCCTGAGCCCGAGCCCGAACCTGCCGAAGGCGAAGATACTGCTACAACAAACGAAGACTCTAACGACTAAGTTTTCTTTCTATGTGCCTGACATAGCCATGCCTACTGAACAGGGAGCCATCACGCTCCCTGTTTTTGCGTGTGCGTATTGGTGCAGTTTAGAAAAGTTGTGAATTTGTTTGCTCGACATAGGCATTCCATATTCCTCTAGTAACGTTTGCAAAGTAACTATTCCCGAGATAAAAAAGGGGGTTTCTGCAGACTATGTCAGACACACCTCAACCATCCCAATCTCAACCTCAGCCGCCGCAAGGCGCTCCGGTCAATGCCGCTCCCGCGCCGGCACCTGCTCCTGCGCAGCCTGCAGCCTCAAAGCCTAAGAAGAATCGCAAAGGTGTGAAAACGTTCTTCATCGCATTCGCTGGTGCAGCTGTTGCTTGCGTGCTTGCCTTGGGTATTTTCGTTGCAGTCAATCCTTCGAATAGTGGCTATACCATCAAAGAGACCAACTCTGGCATCACGATAGATGTTGATACCGACGATATGTCGCTTGCTGAAGCGGTAGCAGCTAAAACGCTGCCTTCTGTGGTGAACATCAATGTGTATGCCAATACAAGTCAGCAAAGCATGTCGCCGTTCGGTATGCTGGGCAGCCAGTCTGCTACGCAAGAGCTACAGCAGACTTCGCTCGGTTCAGGTGTCGTGCTCACAGCAGATGGCTACATCCTTACGAATAACCACGTGGTCGATGGCGCCGATGCGCTCGAGGTCGTCGCTGAAGGCGAAACCTACAAGGCTAAGCTGGTCGGCACCGATCCTTCGAGCGACCTAGCTGTTATCAAGGTGGATGGCGCAACCTTGAAGCCTATCGAGATCGGTAACTCTTCTGATCTTAAGGTGGGCGAGTGGGTCATGGCTGCTGGCAGCCCGTTCGGCATGGAACAGTCTGTGTCTACGGGTATCGTTTCCGCGGTGAACCGTTCTTATGCTGATTCTGAGTCTGGCGCAATCTATACCAACATGATCCAGACCGATGCAGCCATCAATTCGGGCAATTCCGGTGGTGCGCTTGTGGATGCTGAAGGCAAGCTCATCGGTATCAACACCCTCATCATGTCCACCAGTGGCACGAGCTCTGGTGTGGGTTTTGCGATCCCAGTCGATTATGCGTTCGGCATCGCTGAGCAGCTCATTCAGGGCAAAACACCCTCTCACGCGCAGTTGGGTGTTTCATTGATCACCGTGAACAACGAGCTTGCACAGCGCTTTGGCATTCAAGCTACCGAAGGTGCTTACATTAACTCGCTTACTGCCGGGGGCGCCGCCGCCAAAGCGGGCCTGCAGGAAGGCGATGTGATTCTGAAGGTGGATGGCGAATCGATCACAAGCTCTTCCGATCTGGTGCTTGCGATTCGCTCACATAGCCCTAACGATGAGGTGGATGTAACCTACTTGCGCGATGGCAAGGAAGAAACGACGAAAGTAAAACTTGGTGCCGATACGCAATAGTACTCGCGCTATCGTTATCGCTTGAGCAACGTGTGGCTCAAGCGCACCTGCTCATCAACCCACTTCGTGGTCATTCCCGTTTGTGAGGAACGGATGAGAAAGAAAGCGGTCTGCCTGGCAGGCCGCTTTCGCTTTGCTTGCGCCTTAGCTGAGTTTCGGTCAATGATCCATCTGCTTTACTGTTCGTGCTTTGGTAGGCCGCTTTCGTTTGTGGCTCTTTTCGCTCCACTTCGCGAAGCCCTTGCAAGAGCGTGCCTGCAAGGCCTAGCTGGTGCAGCCGATCCGTGTGCACCAAAGTTCAGAAGGGCATGAGTCGTGACTTTCGTGCGAATTGTGCGCATGCATCGATTTTTCCCTATGCGCTCCGTTGCGCCTGAGCTATGGGGTAATATGGATGAGATATATCCTTCAACGGGGTATTCCTTCACAAGAAAGGATCTTCATGAACTCGGATTACAAGTACAAACGCGTGCTCCTGAAGCTCTCGGGCGAGGCGCTCATGGGCGAAGAGGGCTACGGCATCGATCCGAAAGTGGTCGAAGAGCTGGCCGTTCAGATCAAAGAGATCGTGAACGACGGCGTGGAACTCGCAGTTACGGTGGGCGGCGGCAACATCTTCCGCGGCCTGGCTGGTTCGGCGCAGGGTATGGATCGTGCGCATGCAGACTACATCGGCATGCTTGCTACCTGCATGAATGCGCTTGCGCTTCAAGATGCTTTCGAGCGTCACGACATTCCCACGCGCGTTATGAGCGCGATCGAGATGCGCCAGGTTTCGGAGCCCTACATCCGCCGCCGCGCTACGCATCATCTGGAAAAGGGCTACGTGGTCATCTTCGCGGCAGGCACGGGCAATCCATATTTCACCACCGATACCACCGCGGCACTGCGCGCGCTCGAGATCAACGCTGAATGCCTCATGAAGGCAACGAAGGTCGACGGCATCTACGATGCCGATCCGGTCACGCACCCGGATGCGAAGCGCTTCGAGACCATCAGCTACATCGATGTGCTCGCGAAGGGCCTGCATGTCATGGACTCCACCGCCACTTCGCTGTGCATGGACAACGATATGCCCATTCTCGTGTTCGACCTCACGGTTCCGGGCAACATCTCGCGCATCCTGAAGGGTGAAGATATCGGCACCACGGTCACTGCGGAAGGCTAGAGCCTCCCGTTTTGTGCAAGTCACACGGAGCATACATAGAAGCTTTGCGTGTTCTGCAGTAGCGTGAACCGCACGCAACAGCCGGTGGATATGTATGCTTTGCTTAAGCGTCCGTTGTATCTGCCTCACGTGCGCTGCGCTAAAGCATGCATGCACTACGATAAAGGCATCGCGCGCGGGCATTTTCGCGCTACAATAACAGAGGTTTAAAATCATAGGGCACGGTCGCTTCACGCGGGCACCTGCCAGAAACGCGGCCTTGAGCCGTACACCAAGGGGAGGAAGCATGGTAAACGACATCAAAGAGACCGCAAAGAAACGCATGGACGGCGTTATCGATCAGTTGAACACCAACCTTTCGTCGGTGCGCACCGGTCGCGCTAACGCAATGATCCTCGATCGCGTGAAGGCTGAATACTACGGCACGCTCACGCCGGTCAATCAGATGGCGGCCATCAAGACCCCCGATGCTCACACGCTCGTTATCGAGCCGTGGGATAAGAGTTCGCTCGGCGCGATCGAAGCGGCTATCATGAATGCTAATTTGGGCGTGAACCCCAATAACGATGGTCAGGTTATTCGCCTGCCGTTCCCTTCACTTACTGAAGAGCGCCGCAAGGAACTGGCCAAGCAGTGCAAGACCTACGCCGAAGAAGCCCGCATCGCCATCCGTAACGCGCGTCGTGATGCGAACACCGAAGTCGAGAAGAGCGTGAAGGAAGACAACCTTCCCGAAGACGAGAAGCGCCGTGCCGAAGAGGAGATCCAGAAGCTCACGGATTCCTATGTCGCTAAGATCGACGACATCCTGAAGAAAAAAGAAGACGAGGTCATGACCGTCTAGCCTTACGTAGGCAGAGTCGTTCGAGGCGAATTCGTCGTATGAGGCAACCGCTGGATTACATCTTCCCCGATCTCCCTGCGGGGCTCGATCCTGCTAAGCTCGACCAGAGCCGCATTCCGCGCCATGTTGCCGTTATCATGGACGGGAACGGGCGCTGGGCCAAACAGCGCGCTATGAACCGTCTGAACGGCCACAAAGCGGGCATCAATGCGGTGCGCGAGACTATCCGCTGCGCGAACGATGTGGGCGTGGATTACCTCACCATCTATTCTTTCTCCACGGAAAACTGGAAGCGTCCGCAAGACGAAGTGAACGGGCTCATGAATCTCTTCGCTAAGACCATGCTCGCCGAGCTCGATGGGCTGCATGAAGAAGGCGTGCGCGTGGCCACCATCGGCGATACGAGTGCGCTTCCTGAAAAGACAGCCCGCGCGTTTTCGGATGCATGGGAGAAAACCAAGAACAACACGGGCATGACGCTCGTCATCGCCGTGAACTACGGCTCGCGCGCTGAGATCCTTGAAGCAGCGCAGCGCTCGATCGATGAGGCGCTTGCGGCGGTTGCGGAGGGCAAGCAGCCTGAACCGCTCACGGAAACCGCATTCGAAAGCCGCCTCTATACTGCCGATATTCCCGATCCCGACCTGCTCATTCGCACTTCGGGCGAGATGCGCATCTCGAACTTCTTGCTCTGGCAGATCGCTTATACGGAATTCTATTTCACCGACGTGCTCTGGCCAGATTTCGACCGCTATGAATTCTTGCGTGCGCTGCTGTATTACCAGCATCGCGATCGTCGTTTCGGGGCGGTGTAGCACATGCCCACCGAGCGTATCCGCCGTACCTTCACTCATGCCGACGAACAGGGCAACATCGTCGAATCGCGCGAAGAGATCATTATCAAGCGCGAAGAGCACGAAAAGCCCACTCGCGGAAGCCAGTTCAAGCAAAAGGCGCTCGATAAGACCCCCACGAAGCTGAAGAACCCTTCTAACCTGCAGGTTCGTGTTCGCACGGGCGCGGTCTACATCACGCTCACGGTGCTCTGCATCATCGCCTCTGATGCAACCACCGCCATCTATCTGGCAGCGCTTTCCGCAATCTGCGCAGGCGAGTTCTACTACATGCTCCGCTCCGATGCGAAGCTTCCCAACGAAGTGCTCGGCATCGTGGCATCTGCTTCGTTTCCGCTGGCCATGTGGCTGTTCGGCATCAATGGCGTGGTGGTCATGGTGTCTCTCTTTATCATCGTGCTACTTGTGTGGTACGTTTTCTGGCTCCATGCGCGCATCGTCGATGTTGCCGTGAGCCTGTTCGGTGCCTTCTATACGGGGCTGCTCATGTCAGCGGCCATGCTCATCCGCATGTCGGTGCCCGATTATTGGGGAGGCGTGCTCATCCTTGGTATTTTCGCGAGCGTGTGGGGCAACGATGCCTTCGCTTATCTTATTGGCTCGAAGTTCGGCAAGCACAAGATGACACCGCAGGTCTCGCCGAAGAAAACCTGGGAAGGCTTTTTTGCCGGTCTTATTTTCTCCATGGCGTTCTGGTGCCTGTTCCCGCTCATTCCTGGAGTCGAGATGAACATCGTCCAGTCGCTCGTGTTCGGCGCAATCTGTGGCGTGCTCGGCGTTATCGGCGATCTGGTCGAATCGCGCATCAAGCGCAATGCGGGATTCAAGGATTCGGGCACGATCATGCCTGGTCATGGTGGGTTGCTCGACCGCTGCGATTCGCAATTTCTCGTAACGCTCGGTGCTTCGATGCTGCTCATCTTCGGTAACTGCATCCCCTTCACGTTCATCAGCACAGGCGCGCTCTTCTAGGTTTTGCGCGCGCTTTTGCTCTTCATCTTCAATACGGTTCCTGTTTTTGGAGGTTCTCATGGCTGACAAGCAAGCAGATATTCCCGCATGCCCGAAGCGCGTTTGCGTGCTCGGTTCCACCGGTTCGATCGGCACGCAGACCCTCGATGTAGCACGCCGCCATCCTGAATTCGTGAAGATCGTGGCGCTCAGTGCGAATACGCAGGCAGAGCTTCTGCTCGAACAAGCACGGGAGTTTTCGGTCGAGCATGTGGTGCTTGCGAACGCTGAGATAGCTGAAGCTTGGCGCGCACGGTTCGTCGAGATCGGTGCCACGCTCCACGCAGGTCCTGAGGCTATCGTTGAGCTGTGCAACCTTCCCGAGGTCGATATGGTGGTGAATTCCCTGGTGGGAGCCGCTGGCATGCAGGCGAGCTACGCAACGCTCGTGGCGGGCAAGCAGCTTGCGCTGGCTAACAAGGAGTCGCTCGTGGTGGGTGGCGATGTGCTCATGCCGCTCTCCACGCACGAAACGCTCTTGCCCATCGATTCCGAACACGGAGCTATCTATCAGTGCTTGCTCGGCGAAGACCCCGCCGAGGTCACGCGCTTATGGGTCACCGCTTCGGGCGGCCCCTTTCGCGGGAAGAAGGCAGCCGACCTTCAAAATATCACGGTTGAACAGGCGCTTAGCCATCCTACGTGGAACATGGGTCGCAAGATTTCGATCGATTCTTCCACGCTCATGAATAAAGGCCTCGAAGTGATCGAGGCGCATCATCTCTTTGCCATGCCCTACGATAAGATCGCTGTTGTGGTACAACCGCAGAGCGCGATTCATTCCATGGTCGAATTCACCGATGGTTCTGTGAAGGCGCATCTTGGCACTACCGATATGCGCATCCCGATCCAGTTCGCGCTCAGCTACCCTGCGCGCTGGTCGGCGCCGGTCGAACCGCTCGATTTCCGTACGCTCGGTTCGCTCGAGTTCGAGGCGCCTGATTTGGGAACATTCCGCTGCTTAGCGCTTGCGATCGAGGCAGGCACTACCGGTGGCACACTTCCAGCGGTCATGAATGCGGCGAACGAGGTGGCGGTTGCAGCGTTCCTTGCCGAGCAGATTCCCTATCTCGGTATCGCTGAGCTGGTCGAACGCGCCATGAACCATGCCGTGCGCGAGGGAAGTGTGCAGGCTGCTACGAGCATCGATCAATTGCTCGCCATCGATGCTGAAACTCGTGTTTATGCACGCGAACAGGTGCCCTTGCTTGGCGGACGCTAGCGAGCGTGCGATAGAGGGTAAGCCAAAGCGAATGTGAGTGATCCACTTTCGCAACAACGATTGCAGAAGTTAGCACGAACGAGCGACGCGTCGAAGGAGCGCACTCGATAGCGTCCGCCCAAAGAGTTCAGGGTTTCTTTACGAACGCCAGGTAGCGCCGCCTTCTGATGCAGTGTTCAGGTGCTTGTCGGATCCCAGGACCGTAAAAGCCCACCGCGTGAGCATATTGCGAAAATCTGCTTGCTTTGAAAGGGCGGCGCTCTTCACCCTTCTATAATAGAGACATGGACATTCTACTCACGATTCTCATAGCTACGCTTGTGCTCGGCTTTCTGGTGTTCATCCATGAAGGTGGGCACTTTCTTGCTGCGCGCGCGTTCGGGGTGCGCGTGAGCGAGTTCATGATCGGTCTTCCCGGCCCCAGCATCGGCGTTACCTGGAAGGGCACGCGTTTTGGCGTTACTGCTGTGCCATTGGGTGGGTATGCGGCGGTTTGTGGCATGGGAACGGGCACGCCCAGTCCGCACCTGAAAGCGGTGCTCGGCTATATGTATGCACATGGCACGGCCGATATGGAGGATGTGGCCGATGCGCTCGGCATCACCGACGACGAAGCCTATCAGGCGCTCGAAGAGCTCACCGAATGGGGCAGTCTCAAGCGTCCCACGCGTAAGGATAAGCTCAACACCTATCGCACGCCCGCATGCCTCATCGATGGCGTGAAGCACGTCGAAGGAGCACCTCGCGAAGTGACGAATCTTGATGAATTTTTCGCTTCGGAGCAGAAGCAGCAATACTGCATGCTGCCGTTCTGGAAGCGCATTACCATCTTGTTGGCGGGGCCGTTCATGAACTTGCTCTACGCCATGATCGTGTTCGTTATCATCTATTCGATCATCGGAGTGGACGTGCAGATGCAAAGTGGCGAAGTGGTTCACTATGTGCTTGCGCCGTTCGATGCCATCGTGGCTGGGTTCAAGTACATCGGCATGGTGGCGGTAGCTATCTTGGGCCTGTTCAACCCCGCAACGGCGGCTGATACCGTTGCGAACTCCACGTCCATCGTGGGCATCGCGGTCCTTTCGAAAACGGCCTTCGAAGCGGGATTCATCAGCTTGCTCTCTTTTTCGGCAGTCATCTCGGTTTCGCTCGGGCTTGCGAACCTGCTGCCCATTCCGCCGCTCGACGGTGGGCGCTTCGTGATCGAGATCTACCAGAAGATCAGGCGCAAGAACATCTCCATCCGCGCGCTAAACTACCTGAGCATTGGTGGAATGTGCCTGTTCATGGCCTTCTTCGTGTTCATGCTCAACCAAGATGTGCAGCGCTTCATCTTCGGGAATTGGGGCTAGGAGTGTGCCGTGCTGCCTAACGAAGTAACGCATCAGGTTATGGTGGGCAACGTGCCTGTTGGCGGGGGAGCGCCCTGCGCCGTGCAATCCATGCTCAACCTCCCGCTTTCGGAAGTGGAAGAGAACCTCGCGCAGATCGAACGGGTGGCGCAGGCAGGCTGTGACATCATCCGTATTGCTATTCCGCATGCGACCGATCTCGACTATTTCGAGCAGATCTGTGCACGCTCCGTGCTTCCCGTGGTGGCGGATATCCATTTCAGCGCCGATCTTGCCATCGAGGCGGCACGTCGTGGGGCTGCGAAACTGCGCATCAACCCGGGTAACATCGGCGGCCTCGAGGCAACCATTCCGGTGCTCGAAGCGGCCAAAGAGGCAGGTATCCCCATTCGTATCGGCGTGAACGCCGGTTCGCTTGATGCGCACCTGCGCGACGATGCAGCGCTTTCGCTCCCGCAAAAGTTGGCGCGTTCGGCCCGTGAATACGTCGAATTTTGCGAGGCACAAGGCTTCACCGATCTGGTGGTCTCTGCCAAGGCACATGATGTTCCTACTACGGTCGAAACCTACCGCATTATCTCGCGCGAACTGCCGCATATCCCGCTCCACATCGGGGTCACTGAGGCGGGCACGCTCTTTCAAGGGCTCATAAAATCCGCTTCTGGTCTGGGCATACTGCTTGAACAGGGCATCGGTGATACCATGCGCATCTCCCTTACCGATGATCCGATCGAAGAGGTGAAGGCTGCTTGGATGCTCCTCGGCGCGCTTGGACTGCGCTTCCGTTACCCGGAGTTGATCAGCTGTCCCACGTGCGGACGCGCTAAAGTAGATCTCATAGCACTTGCCAAGCAAGTTGAAGAGCGCCTTGCCAGCGTGCCGAAGCCGCTGCGCGTAGCCGTGATGGGCTGCGTGGTGAACGGACCTGGTGAAGCGAAGGATGCCGATATCGGTGTTGCGTGCGGCGATGGCCAGGGCGTCATTTTCGCAGGCGGAGAAGTGATCAAGAAAGTACCTGAAGCGCATATCGTCGATGCACTATTCGACGAGATCGCGAACTTGATAAACAATGCCTGAACAGGCTAAACGATAGGAGAGAAGGTTATGAGCGAAATTCTCTATATGAGCAATCTCTATGTTCCTACGCTTAAGGAAGATCCGGCCGATGCCGAGATCGCCTCGCACAAACTGCTCATGCGCGCGGGCATGATCCGCAAGGTGGCTTCGGGCATCTATGCATTCTTGCCGCTTGGCATGCGCGTGCTGCAGAAGGTAGAGAACATCGTGCGCGAAGAGATGAATGCCACGGGTGCTCAGGAGATCCTCATGCCAGCGCTCCAGCCTGCTGAACTCTGGCTCGAATCGGGCCGCTGGGACGATTATGGCCCCGAACTCATGCGCATGAACGACCGTCATGACCACGGCTTTTGCCTTGGACCCACGCACGAAGAGCTCATCACTGCGCTCGTGCGTAACGAACTGCGTTCCTATCGGCAGCTTCCTACCACGCTCTATCAGATCCAGACGAAATATCGCGACGAGATTCGTCCGCGCTTCGGGTTGTTGCGTAGCCGCGAGTTCATCATGAAGGATGCCTATAGCTTCCACTCAAGCGTTGAATCGCTCCAGGAAACGTATGACCAGATGAGCGAGGCGTATGGCACGATCTGCGAACGATGCGGGCTCGATTATCGCCCGGTCGAGGCCGATTCTGGTCAGATCGGCGGCAAGGTTACTACCGAGTTCATGGCGCTCGCCGATGCGGGCGAGGCAGAGCTCGTCTACTGTCCTAACTGCGATTATGCGGCGAACACCGAAGTGGCTGAGTGCATCACGCAGCCCCAGGAATATGAGGTTGCTGCCATGGAGAAGATCTCCACGCCTGGCGTTACCACCATTGCGGCGCTGGCTGAATTCCTTGGCATCGATGAGGCTGCAACCGTGAAAGCGCTCGTAGGCAAGGATGAAAAAGGCCAGGTTATTGCGGTATTCATCCCTGGTGACCATGAGCTCAACGAGATCAAGATCGATCGCGTTTTCGCTGGCTTCCAGCTGTTGGACGACGAAGAACTCGAGGCCACCGGCCTCCCCAAGGGCTCGATCGGCCCGGTTGGGGTGCCCGAGGGCATCATCGTTGCCGCTGATCAGAATCTCGAGAAGATTGCCCGCTGGGTGGTGGGTGCCAACGAAGATGGCTTCCACTATGTAGGCGCGGCACAAGGCGAAGACTTCAAGGTGGATGTCTGGGCCGATCTTTCCACGGCGAAAGCAGGCGATATCTGCCCCAACTGCGGCACACCGCTCGAAGAAGCGCGTGGTATCGAGGTTTCGCAGGTCTTCCAGCTTGGCGATAAGTATTCCAAAGCGCTCGGCGCGGTCTATTCTGCAGAAGATGGTTCCGACCAGCCATTCATCATGGGCTGCTACGGCGTGGGTATCACCCGTACGCTCGCCGCGGTAGTCGAGCAGCATAACGATGAATACGGCATCAAGTGGCCGGCTTCTGTTGCGCCAGCTCATCTCTGCATCATTCCGCTTACTGTGGGCGATGATGAGGTCTATCCAGCTGCGCTTCGTCTGGCACAAACGCTGAAAGAGAGTTTCCCCAAGCTCGAGATCGTTATTGATGATCGTAAGGAGCGCCCGGGCGTGAAGTTCGCCGATGCAGATCTGATCGGCTGGCCCACCCAGGTCGTAGTAGGAAAGCGCGGTTTGGCAGAAGGAAAAGTCGAGGTCAAACGTCGTGCAACGGGCGAGAAGTTCGATGTGAGCTTCGATTCGCTTGCTGATAGCCTTTCGTTCTTGAATCGCTATAAGCAGACCTATATTGGTCGAGGTCCAATTGTCCAGTAATACCAAACAGGTAAGAAAGCCTGAGCTGCTGGCTCCAGCTGGTGGGTTCGAGCAGCTGCGCTATGCGCTCTATTTCGGCGCTGATGCGGTGTATCTTGCTTGCGATAAGTTCGGCTTGCGCCAACGTGCGCAGAATTTCTCGCTTGCCGATATGCCCCGTGCGGTCCAGATGGCACACGATGCCGGCGCGAAGGTGTATGTAACGCTCAATGCTTATTTGCACGATGAAGACTTGAGCGATCTTCCTGAGTATTTGGCAGCGTTAGCTGCTGCGGGGGTCGATGCGTTCATCGTGAGCGATCTGGGCGTGTTCGCCCTTGCGCGTGAGCATGCCCCTCAGGTTGACCTGCATATTTCCACCCAAGCATCCGTTTCGAACGTCGAGGCTGCGCGCATGTGGCATCGTCTTGGCGCGAAACGCATCGTTACCGCACGTGAGATGTCACTTGAAGAGATCGCTCAGCTCAAAGCAGAGTTGCCCGATGTCGAGGTGGAGGTGTTCGTGCAGGGCGCCATGTGCATGGCCATCTCAGGGCGTTGTCTTATCAGCGATTATCTTACGGGGCGCAGCGCGAACCAAGGAAACTGCGTGCAGCCCTGCCGTTGGAGCTACCACTTGGAAGAGCAGACTCGTCCAGGTGAGCTCTTTCCCATTGAAGAGGACGAACGCGGCACCTATATCATGAATTCCAAAGACTTGAATATGCTCGCTCACCTCGATGAGCTTATTGCAGTTGGGGTGGATTCCATCAAGATCGAAGGGCGTGTGAAGAAAGCGTTCTACGTGGCAACGGTGGTGAACGCTTACCGCCAAGTGCTCGACGGGGGAGATCCTGTGCAGTGGGGAAGTGAACTCGAGCGCATTTCGCACAGGCCTTATTCGACAGGCTTCTTCTACGGAGATGCCCAGCAGTCGTTCGAAGATGATATCTATGTGCAGCTCTACGATTGGGTGGCCGAAGTAGTCGAGTCGCGTCCGATCGAAGCGACCGCAACGGAAAACGATCTCGATTTTACCCAAGGCATGTGGCAGACCATCGTGTATTGCCGCAATCGCTTCTATGAGGGAGATACGCTCGAATTGCTCAGTCCCCATTGCGAAGTAACGCCAGTGTTAGTGGTTGGGCTTGAAGAGGTTTTCCCGGTAGTGGATGTCCGCGATGATGAAGGTCTCGATAACCCTGAGTTAAAAGATGCTTCAGCTTCGAAGCAGAATGAGCGTTGCTTCGATTCGAGTGAGAGAGCGGTGGCTATTGCCAATACTATTCCGGTGGAGGTTGCCAACAAGGCGATGGGCGCTTATGCTTTCATCACCCCCATGCCGCTTCATCGTTATGACATCTTGCGCGCCAAGCGGCGCGACCCCTCCAAGAAGAACTAATCGTTCCAACACTTTGCACGCGCGTTGCTTTTTGATCAACCGATCATTTCTTGCGAGCAAGTGCACTTGGATCCTTTGCGTCTCCTTAGGCAAGTGGGTCCACGGCGATGAAGCTTGCAAGCAAAGAGCGCTGAGTCTTTCATTGCTCTGGCGATGGCAGTATGTCTTACGTTCGTGCTCTCATTTCAATCCGCGTTATGAGCATCCTTCGCTCGGATGCGCGATCTGATTCTGTTCAGGCATCAACATCCGGAATCAATACTCCGAATTTCTTGAAAATGAGCAAAGTGTTCCGCATGTGCTCTTGTTCGAACAAGCGTGTATGCCAACTGTCCAACATGAAAGATCGCGCGAATTTTCAAGTCAATCGATCAAATGTTCGTTTTTTGCTCAGATTAACCCAAAATTTGTCAAAAAAAGTTTCATTCTCTTCTGGAGTTGGTCCATTTTGCCCCCATTTTAGGGTGCTAACACCCCCGAAAATTCCTCTCTTCTCTCCGGTGATGCGAGGAGGCAGAGAGGGACTGCAATAGGGGTTCAGAATGTGGGTTTTCTTGGGCGATAAAACAGGTGAAAGCATAGGCATAGCATGAGATAACATGCCTGATAAAAGCAGGAAAAGGCAAACCAATGAGCGCCAAAGTTCAAGCCTTGGAATCGATGGATTTCGAGCTTGTTTTAGCGCGTGATAGCACCGGCTTCCGCCAAGGGATTTGGATCAAAATGGGGTGCTATCATCACACGATTTGCGGGTTCTAAAAATCGTCCGAGCTGACCGAAAAATTATTTGTCTAGGGTAACTTTTGGCAAAAAAATTACTTAGATCGTCAAAATTTTGGGGAGAGTTCTCAAATAATGTGAAGAAGCCGAAGATTCGTAACAAATAAGTTAACTAATATGAACAAATTTTCGGATTTATAATAAGAGACAAAAGTTTTCTTATTTTTTGAGGGTTTTGGCAAAAATGCCCAAAATCGCCCCTCCTGCGTATTTTGAGGGTAAAAACAGGGTGAGAAGAGGGTTGTTCTTGCGATATGAACAAGAGCTGACGAACGAATTCCCAGTTCAGACCTAAAAAGAAAAATATGGATTTTCGAAAAATAATTTCAGGAACCAACTCGAAAACATGCCAAAAATGGTCATTTTGGTCACTTTTGGCGGCTGCGGAGCACGTTTGTTCCAGGGCGGCCTTCGTACACCCTTTTGAGCGCGTTTCTAACGCTGTTTTTGGATGGAATCTACCCCTTTTGGGGTGTCCTAATACCCCCGGAATCGCAGTCAGGGTCTTAGACGGCTTCTCAGCGCTTCGGGCCCTTTTTTGGGCCGTCCAGACGAGCAAGGAAAGCCAGAAGGGGAGGCAGGGCAAGATGCAATGTCCCTTGATCGCTGAATAAAGCATCCAATACCTTGATGTAGTTTCTTCTTCTGTCTCTAAATGCACTGTGGGTTCTCTGACTTGGACGTGTTGCGGATCCGAAATGCATTTGGGTATCTATACTTCAAATCTACCAGGCGTTTCTCTGTTCGTGAAATTTTCGAATAAGCTTGCAGATACCGTGTAACACTGCTGTGTTCTTTGCTAAGATAGGCCCATAAGACCAGAAAGGGGATTTCATGGGAAGAAAAGCTGAAGAAGCGCTTGACCTAGCAAATGTCGATGATTTGATCGCATATCTGCGTGAGGCACACTCAGCTTATATGCAAACGGGCGCTGAAACGTATTACCTTACGAATGCAAACGACCTGTATTGGCGTGCGCAAGACACAAATCAACTCAACGAAAAGGATCACTTCATCGACTGCAGCGAGCTTGTTCCAACGCTCAATGAGTTCGTTGACCTGCCCTTTATCGAGCGTGAATCGATTCGTGACGTGTTCGATACGTCGTCTTTTTATGCCTCGATCAAAATTGAAGGTCAGGGCACTCCTGTTCCTGTGATATAATCAATCGCGCTTTAAGGGGCATTAGCTCAGCTGGGAGAGCGCATGGCTGGCAGCCATGAGGTCAGGGGTTCGATCCCCCTATGCTCCACCATCTAGATCACGACCATCCATTTGGGTGGTCGTTTTTTTGTTGGCTGACCTGCTTTTACGCGCTTAGATATCACAAGCGCGGTAGGGGGATGTTAACCGCCCAGATCTCGCATGAGGGGCATTAGCCATTATGAAGCTTGCTGCTTATCTTGAACAAGCATTGGACCAGCTTTGCATACAGGCTTTCCGACATTCGATCGGCACGTAAAATCGGGCTTTTGAAGTCAATTACCGCGCATGCCTTTTACCAGGTGTTTTATAAAGCGCGGTACAGGAAGCGCGGCGTGTTCCTGAGGTGTTCATCGGTGGGGTATTTTCATAAACAAAAATGAAAGAAAATGTCGTAAAAAGCTAGCAGAATCTGTTGCCTTCTTGTTGCCAAGTCGTTAGAATATAAGGTTGGAATGGGGGACTAGTCCAAAAAACGGGTTTTTAGTAGCAAAACACACCCTGAGCACTGTGTTCCGCATATATGATTTTTGAAAAGATAGCTTAAGCCATAATCTGGCATTTCTGCTTTGTTACCTCGGACTATTCCGAGTTCCTTTAATAATCTTGAACTGTGTTCTCTTTCTCATGGTTTCAAGGCCGCATGTTTTATAGACGGTCTTTTAGATATAGAAGGTATTGAGAGTCGATGGATTTTTAATACGCATTCTTCACAATTCCCGAAGGGAAGATCCACGTGAACACGCGCGTATACACTCCACGACAACGGATCATCGAAAGAGGGATTACGATGAGACGCGTCAGAGAAAGATTGAGCGATCTTTCGAAACTGTGCCTTTGCATCTTGCTGGCATACATGATCGCTCTGCCCGGAATGGGTACGAACACACTCGTGAACACAGCCATAGCGGATACGCTTGGCAACACGACTGGACTCGATCTTGATCTTGCTGCGTTCTCTGCAGATCGTACGGCTTCTCCTCAATCCCTCGCTGAAGCCAAAGCTGCTCTCGATGCCGCCAACCAGGTCAAGGCAGATGCCGCTGCAAAGCAGAACGAAGCCAAGAAGGCTTACGACTCGGCAACTGCTGAATATAATTCTGCCGCATCGGAACACACGAAAGCACAGCAGAGCACCGATGCCGCAAAGAACAACGCTGCACAAGAATTTGAAGCAGCGAAGGCTAAGGCTGCGCAAAATGTTGCAGACGCAAAGACGGATCTTGCGAAAAAGCAACAAACGAAATCCTCAACTGAGCGTACGCTGGAAAGTGCAAATGCTGCAGTAGCCGCTGCCCAGAAAGCCTATGACGAGGCTTTGGGCTCTGGCCAAGGCGCTGCGGCGCTCAAGAAAGCAGCAGAGGATCTCCAAGCAGCAAAAGATAAACTTGCAGCTGTTGATGCCGATCTTGCTGAAGCTAAAGCAAGTCTTGGCTCTACGCGAGACAAGTTGAAGGACGCGAACGCGCAGCATGTTGCAGCGAAGAGCATTTACGAGAATGCTGCAGCAGCCCTTAAGACTGCCAATTCCACACTTGCTGACGCAAAAGCAGCACACACTGCAGCACAAGAAGCGCTTGCTGCCGCTGAAGGCGGCGATACTGCAAAACTGCAGGCTGCAGTCAATAAAGCACAGGCTGCTGTGACCGCAGCGCAGGCCAAGGTAGATGAGGCGAACACTCGTCTTGCTAAGGCACAAGATGAATTGAAGCCGCTGAAACAGGCTCAGGAAGCCGCTCAGAAGGCTTATGACGAAGCCAAGGGTCAGTATGACGATCTTGGTGGTGGCGAACTTACGGCCCAATTAGAGGCTGCACAGGCAGCCTACGACAAAGCTAAGGCAGCGGCAGCTGCCAACAATACTGCGGCGGGCGACGCCAAGAATAAACTCGATGATGCGGTTGCTGCAAAAACTAATGCACAGACCGAAAAAAATAATGCTGACAAAGCAGTAAAGGATGCTCAGAACGCTCTCGATAAAGCGATTCAAGACTACAAAGACCTCACGGGCAATGAGCCTGCAGACAATGGCAACATGCCGCAAACCTCTGAAGGTGATAGCAACTTAAATGACCAGGAAAACACAATAATCGATAGTTCTGGAACCGACCCCGGCGGGGATAATGCTAGCACGATTGATAGCAGTTCAGGAGGTGCTAGCAATGAAGTCGGGGCGGCCAATACCGAAGAGCCGAGCGACACTCCTCAATCCCCTACTAGTGAGGAGGTCGCGGCAGCCCAACAGAAGGTGGATGAAGCCAGGATCGCGCTGGATAGGGCGAAGTCTGCCCAACTTCAGGCTGCTCTGTATCTTTCGGCCGCCGATGACGCTGCTTCTACTGAAAGCCCAAGCCTTCAGGAGCTCGAAGAAGCATTGAAGAATGCAACGGCTGCAGCAGATACTAAAGAGCGTGAAGTGAAGGGCATCGAAGCGGAGATCGCGGCTTATGCAGCAGAGCTTGAAACCGCAACTCAGCAATTAAAAGATGCAGAAGCACGCCTCGCAAATGCTCCAAAACTGCTCCAAGATGCAGCCGATGCGAAGGCTGCTTTTGAAGCAGCGGAGCAAAGCCAGAAAGCTGCATTCGACAAGAGTGAAGCGACTTTCAAAGCGATGAAAACCGCTGAAGGTGTTTGTGGCACTCTTGAGGATCAGGAAGATGAGCAGCTTGCGGCTATTGGCAAGCTTAACGAAGAGAAGACCAAAATCAACGATGATGAGGTTACGCCAGCCGACACTGCTTATCGAACAATATTGAGCACTCTCGATCCAAGCGAGTACGATACTGATCGAATCGCTGCAATCAATAAGGCTGAAGAAGCCCTCAACGATGCAAAGACGGCATACAACAATGCAAATACGCGCGATATCGAAGCGCTTGCAGAAGTTGACTTGGCGAAGGACAAACAAAAGAGCGCTGAGCAAGCTCAGGGTCGTGTCAATACGCTTACCTATAATACGGATCCTACAAACCTGATCACCGAACCAGGTTATGAGTATCTGAACGATCGTATCGATGCGATTCGCGCAACCGAGGCTCCGCTTGCTGAAAAAGCTCAGCTGAAAGCTGATGCCGAGAAGAAGCTGAACAGCCAGAAGCTTGCATATGATGCCGCGACTAACGAGCTGAATCGTGCTACTGCTGCTGCAGCAGCTGCTCAGGCAGAATACGATCGTCTTTCTGGCAAGGCTCCTTCCACCGATCCTAACAACCCTGGTGGTAATGGTGGTTCTTCTGGTAAGCCCGGCAACCTTAACCCAGGCGGCAGCACCAACCACAACAATTCCAGCAACACCGCGCCTAAGAACAATGCCAAGAACCTTGGTAATAAGGGTGGGAACAACAATGGCTCTTACGCTGCAGGCAGCAAAGACAACACTACTGCTCAAGCTGATGAATCTACGGTAGTTCAGGCAAAAGCAGATACTGCTAAAGCGCCTGTGAAGAAGACTGCTTCGAACAACGGTATCGATCCGCTTATCTTTATTGTTGTCGGGGCAATCGTTGTTGCTGCCGCTGCCGCAATCGCAGCTGCTGTTGTTCGCTCTCGTCGAGCGAACGCTCAGCTAGCTGATGAAGAGGCTTAATCAGCCCATAAACACTTTTATACAAAGGCGAGCCTCATCGGGAGTTCGCCTTTTTTGTCGAGGCTTCCTGTAAAGATGCCTGATTTAACAAGACCACAAGAACAATCAGTTCAATAAGAGAGACTTGCTAAGAGGGATCACGATGAAACGCGCACATGAGAAATTCAGCAGTATTTCAAAATTAGGTTTTAGCGTCTTGGTGGCATGTCTCATTGCGGTGCCAGCACTCATGGGCACTGTTTTTGTTAATGCGTTCAATGGTAATCTCGTAGCTTTCGCTGCTGATCTTGAAGCATCGCCTCAGTCTCTTTCGGAGGCAAAAGCAGCTCTCGATGCAGCAAAGCAGAATCAAGAAGCCGCTTCCGCTCAACATGATGAGGCGAAGAATGCCTACGATTCGTCGACTGCTGACTACAATGCAGCTGTTTCGGAGCACGCTGTCGCACAAAAGGCATCAGATGAAGCGAAGGCAAAAGGCAAGAGTGAATTCGATGCAGCTAAGGTGAAAGCGACCGCGAAGGTTGATGCTGCGCAAAAGAAGCTCGATCAAGCGAATACGGAAAAGCAAGATCTCCTCAACGAGCTAAAAGCCCAGGAACAAGTAGTTGCAGCTGCTCAGGCGGCCTATGATGCAGCCGCAGCAAACGCACCAGGCGTCGAGGAAGCATCTGCCAACTTGAAGCAAGGACAAGAAGACAAGGCAGCATCCGAAGCGGCGCTTGCTCAAGCGAAGAAAGCTGCCGATGAGGCACATGAAATTGCGTTAGCCGCAAATGAAACCAGGAAAAAAACAGCAAGGCTCTTTGACGAAGCGGTCAATGCCTATAATGAGTCTGTGAGAGTATACAACAAGGCTGCCCGTGCTTATGAAAAAGCTTGGGAAGCGCTTCATAATAGCGCCGATGGAGATTCGACAGGCGCTTTGCAAGAAGCTGTTGAAGATGCTTGGAAGAAATACGAGCAGGCTGAGCAAGCCATGGATGCAAAGAAGCAAGAGGAAGACGCTGCGGAGAAAGCTTATGGTGATGCTCAGACTAATGCCCACAATAAAAATAACGATTATTTAAGCAAGCTTAGTGAATTTGAAGCGTATCAGAATAAAGGTATGACCGACGAGGAGCTAGAGCGCCTAAGTCCAGTATATGCTGAGCTCACACTTGCGCGTGAAGAGGGTCCCAACGTTGAAGATGCTCTCAATACGCTGGAGACGAGAAAAGGTGAGTTGAAAGAAGCGTTAGCGGCGAAAGAGGCAAAGCAAAAAGCATACGATGCTGCCGTGCACAAGGTGGAGACTGCTCAGACAGAGCTGGATGCGGCAGAGGAAGCGCTTGCGGCCATTTCTGAGGTCTATGATTCTTCCTCGGACATTTTTGTAAGAGTGCAGGGTCAACGCGATGCTGCACGGGCTGTCTCTAATAACGCAAAAGAAGCAGAAAAAACCGCATTATCGGAGCTTGGAAATGCAAAGTCTGCTTATGATACCGCGCTGGGTAATTACAGAACAGCAGAAAATAATCTCAATGAAGCAGCAGGCTACTGGGCAATTTGTATAGAAAACTGTATGTCCATGGTGCCAAGGGACTACTACACTCAGGCAGAAACCCTGAGACAAGCATTTGATTCTCTCCACGATCATATAGAGCTTAACAGCAATCTCTCTATTAATATTAATAAGATCATAACAGCCAACAAGGCGAGAGAAGATATCTACACAAGCGAAGAGAACCAAAACGCTCGTGCGGCTATAGCGGATGCTCAGGCTAAACTCGACAACAAAGACATCTTGGTGCAACGACGAGACGATCTCCAAACAGCTTCGACAACAGCCAAAACAGCATCCGATAACGCCTTGACTGAGAAAAATACAGCATCGACAAACAATGATAAGGCAGTTAAAGATGCCGCTGAGAAGCAAAGCTCTTATGACCAGTTGAGTGCAAAGGCCTTGCAGGCTCAGTCCGATTTGGATGCAGCAGAAAGTGCTTTGGTAAGCCTCCAGGAGGCGTACGATCGAGCGCTTTCGCTTCAGGGTAACTCGACAAGCGAGATGAGCGATGCCCGCAATGCGCTCGATGCTGCGAAAGCAAAGCAGGAATCTCTCAATGCGCGCTTCAACGCTCTGATGGCAACTGTCTCCAATGCTGAAAGCGAACTCAAGCAAGCGAAAGAGGAATCCAATGGTGTCCAGGCACTTTCGTGGGAGTCTGCATTGCGTTCCCCCGTTCTTATGCCTGCCTATGCATATTTGAATAGCTTTGTTGAAGCATATCGTGCCTTGCAGAACCCCTTGAGGGCAGCGGAGGATCGTATGAATGCAGCTTATGAAACCATGAATAGCAATAAGCGCATTTTTGATACCGCTGTTGGCAATCTGAGCGATGCAAATGAAGCTGTTAAAACGGCGCAAGCAAATTACGATCAAGCTTTGGTTAGCGCCAGCAGCAACCAGGCCCCCGTTAAAAAAAGCACTCCAAGCGCCAATACGGATCCGCTTCCTTTGATCGTTGGCGGAGTAGTTGCTGCTCTAGCCGTTGCTGCTTTAGCGGCTTTAGCCTTTCATCGTCGTCGTGTTGGAGTTAAGAAGTAAGAACGTTAGAATCTGATCGCATTTTAATGGCCGTCCTCCAGGGCGGCCATTTTTTTGCGAGCATTCTGCTAACCGTCCTACTTCAAGGTCTCGATTGAAATAACCGTTCATTCATTTAGTATAGTTTGTTCAAGGAGCGATTACTGAAAGGGGGCAATCCATGAAGACAAGAGCTGAAGAACGCTGGGAACAAATGCAGCAACTCCTTGCGCGCGAAGCATCAGGCTACGATGGTCCGGTGAAGATCTCTTCGCAGCGTACGCTTTTTGGTATCAAGAGTCATGTCGAAGAGGTAATCGAAAAGGCTGCGGCTGAAGATACTCAGAAATGCATGGATAAGCTTTCAGATAAAAATGGCAGCTCCCCAAAAGAACATAATGAGAATTAGCCGAATCCCTCTCTATATATTAGTAAGAAGAAAGGAAGCACAATGAGTGAAGTTCGCGACGAAATAATGAAACGTATTCTTTCTGGCAAGATCGTTCAGGCTCCGACTGCTTGCTATAAAGCAGAGCTTGATGGCACCGTGAGCGATGAGTTGATCGAGTTCTACACCCCTCGCGCTGAGAATCCGGTGCTCGACATGATCATTGTTGAACATGGTTTCGTTACGCCGCGCGGACAGGCATCACCACGCCAGATTTCGTTGGCAACACCCGATGTGGTTGAAGGGCTTTCTCGTCTTGCAAGTCTTATCAAGGACAATGGTAAGGTTGCGTTCATTCAGCTCGCTCATGCGGGAGGCACAGCATATCGTAAGGTTACCCGTCTGGTTCCGTGGGCGCCGAGCAGCATGGTCATTGGTGAAGCAGCAACTGGATTGGGCGATCCGATTCCTTGCGCAGAGATGACCAAGGCCGATATTGAACTTACGATCCAACAGTTCGCTGATGCGGCAGTGCGTGCTGTGCAAGCAGGTTTCGATGGTGTCGAGATTCATGCTGCACATGCCTATCTCTTGAATGAATTCTTCAGCCCGCTCACCAACCATCGTACCGACGAATATGGTGGTTCGATCGAGAATCGTGTGCGCATTCATTGTGAAGTTGCCAAAGCGGTGCGCGTAGCGGTTGGCCCTGATGTGCCGATCTCGATGCGTTTCGGTGGATGCGACTATAAAGAAGGCGGTAACACGATCGAAGATGCGGTCGAGGCGGCGAAGATCATCGCAGCAAATACCGACATCGATATCTTGAACGTTTCAGGCGGCATGTGCTATTACAAGCGCCCTGACCATAAAGAGCCAGGTTATTTTGCGGAGATGACCACCGCGGTCAAGCAAGCAGTCGATCTGCCGGTCATTGTTACGGGCGGCGTGCGTACGCTTGAAGATGTTGATACGCTTCTTGCTGAAGGAGCAGGCGATCTCGTAGGCGTTTCGCGCGCCATCTTCAAGAATCCTGCCTGGCCCGCATCTGCCGAGTAGTTTGTCATCTTTTGTGGCTCTGTAACAATCTAGCAAGAGAATTCTAGCTTTTACTCCACACACGCTACGATGGTAGAACATCATGGCGAATCAGGTCGAACATACTACTCAGAGCAATGCTGGCATCAAGGGTCTTACGTCTGAAGAGGTGCGTGCCGCTCAGGCTGCAGGCAAGGTGAATGCGGATGCTACCGTAAAAACGCGCTCGTACGGCAGTATCTTCCGTAGCAATATCTGCACGCTCTTCAACCTTATCAATGTGATTCTTGCGGTATTCGTCTTTTTGACGGGCTCGTACAAGAACATGCTCTTCATGCTCGTGATCGTTATCAACACCATCATCGGTATCGTGCAAGAGATTCGCTCGAAGATCACGACGGATCGGCTCTCGATCGTAGTTGCCGCTAATGTTGAGGTGATGCGCGATGGGAGGCTCCAGAAGGTCCCTATCGATGAGCTCGTGCTAGGCGATGTGATGCGTCTGGGACGCGGGAACCAAATTCCGACCGATTCGGTGGTGCTAGAAGGGGAGTGTAAGACCGACGAAAGCTTGCTCACGGGTGAAAGCAGGCTCATTCCCAAACATGCAGGTGACCAACTGTATAGCGGATCGTTCATCAACGCAGGCACCGTATGGGCGCGCGTTGAGAAGGTGGGAGCCGACAACTACGCGGCGCAGATCACAAACGAGGCTAAGCAGAAAAAGGCGATCAATTCCGAAATCATGACCAGCCTTAATAAGATCATCAAGTACGTGAGCATCTTCATGTTCCCAGTGGGGCTGCTACTGTTCGCCAATGAATATCTCCTGCACCATGTCGAGCTCGATCCTGCCATTCTCTCAACGGTTTCGGCTATGGTGGGCATGATTCCTGAAGGGCTCATCCTTCTTGCTTCAACGGTCATGGCGGTTGCGGTCGTGAGGCTTGCACGACATCAGGTGCTCGTGCAGCAGCTCTACTGCATTGAAACGCTTGCACGGGTGGATGTGCTTTGCCTCGACAAAACAGGCACGATCACGACTGGTGGCATGGAGGTTTCTAATCTTGTGCCGCTCGATACTCCTGATTCAGAGGCGATAGGGCAAGAGCTGAACAAGGTAGTTGCCTCGCTTGTTGCAAGCGATGAGGATCCGAACGATACTGCACGTGCTATTCAGGAGTATTTCGGACTCGCTTCAGACGGGAAGCAGAAAACCGAACAGGGGATAACACCCACTGATCTGTTGAAGCCTACGCGCGTGATTCCCTTTTCTTCCGATACGAAGTGGTCGGGTGCTGCGTTTGCTAACGGCAAGGCCTACGTGATGGGCGCTGCCCAGTTCATTCTTGAGAAAGATGCAAATGCCTTGGCGCAGATCAAGGGCTCGCTCGACGCCTATACTGCTGATGCGCGCGTGTTACTCGTGGCGCGTGTGGAGGGTTTTGATGCCAAGGGCGCGATCGAAGGCGATGCAATCCCCCTTGGCTTCGTATGCTTGCGCGATCAAATCCGCTCGACTGCTGCTCAGACGATCGCTTACTTCAAAGAACAAGGCGTAAAACTGAAGGTGATCTCGGGCGATGATCCTCATACCGTTTCTGGTATTGCGCAGAAAGTTGGTGTCGAAGGAGCTGATCGCTTCATTGATGCCACCACGCTCAAAACGGATCAGGATATTGCTTCTGCGATCAAGAGCTACAACGTGTTCGGACGCGTGCGTCCTGAACAGAAGAAAGCATTTGTGCTCGCGTTGCAGGCTGAAGGTCACACGGTCGCCATGACAGGAGACGGCGTGAATGATGTGCTTGCGCTGAAGGCAAGCGATTGCAGCGTTGCCATGGCGAGCGGTTCCGATGCTGCGCGCAATGTTGCCCAGCTCGTGCTCGTTGATAACGATTTTGCAAGCATGCCTGCGGTGGTGGCAGAAGGGCGTCGTTCGATCAACAACTTGCAGCGCTCGGCTTCGCTCTTCCTGGTCAAGACCTTGCTTTCGATAACAGCAGCGTTCTTATTTATCTTCCTACCGTGGCAATATCCCTTCGTGCCGATCCAGCTTACGCTCATATCGGCCTTCACCATCGGTCTTCCTTCGTTCGTGCTTGCGCTTGAACCCAATAAAGATCTGGTGCGAGGACATTTCCTCCCGAATGCGGTGGTGCATTCCATTCCTGGAGCAGTCTGCGCAGTGGTGAGCATTGTGGTGCTAACGATAGTAGGCAATGAAGCGATCGGTCTTGATTATCGTCAAGTCTCAACGCTGTGCGTTATGGTGGTGGCCTTGCTCGGGATCATGTTGGTGATCAGGCTCTCGATTCCCTTCACGCCGTTACGTTGGGGACTGCTAGTGGTCGTGATCGGCGGCCTTTTGATCGGTGTAGTCGGCTTCGGGTGGCTCTTTGATATCGCGCCCTTCACCCCAGAGATGTGGCAGAGCTTCGGCATTGCGGCGCTGGTGAATATCGTAGCGTTCAACTACCTCTACAACGTGCTCGATGCGCGTCACCAGCGTCGCCTCGCCTCTCTTCCACAATAGCTTGAAGCCAGATGGCAAGCTACCCGATCGTTCGACATCTTTTCCTATCTATCCCACGCAAGCAGCACGCCTATGGGGCACTTGTAATTACCTGCAACACCCCGACATTCAGAAGTCAATTTCCTCATAGTGGATTCCGCGGGCATCGAGTTCGTCGAAGAGTTCCTTTGGGGTTAATGCACGAATGCTCGACCGCGAGAAATCTTTGGTGTTCCTTGTAATAATGAAGTCGGCTGCAACCTTTTTTGCGCAGAGCGCAACAAGGCAGTCTTCGAAATCGCTCCATCTTTGAGCAAGTGCATCTGATACATCCTGAGAAGAGACACCAACTATCTCCAAAAAACCCAGATCTTCTTCGATCATCCTTTGTGCCTCAATGTTTCCAAAGTCTTTGCTCAAAAGATAGTGAATATCGGTGATCATAGTTGCAGATATGAAGGTTTCTGCGACACCTGTTATACCTAGTAAACAAGTTCTTCTTGAGAGCTCGTAAAATGGCTCGCGCCTTCCGATATGGTCTATCAGGATATTGGTATCAAGCATCAAGCGCATGATTATCCTTGAGCCGAGCATCGCGGATTTCGTTATCTGTCAAACTGATAGGTTTTTTGGTATGGCAGCGATCGAACGCAGCAATTTGATCTGAGACATTTTTATGAGGCTGTTTCGGATCGAGATCGAAAGGTAAGCAGTCATGGGACACGGTGTAATCGAACAGCCTTCTTACTGCTTGAGAAGGTGTAAGCCCAAGATCTTTCATGACCTTTGCTCCTTTGTTCTTCGTCTCTTGATCGAGACGAACAGTAAGAACCGCTTCCATGATGACTCCCTATAATGTATTACATGTATTACATTATAGCATATGCTTATTGACATGTCAGCAGTCTGCATCCGCGCCCAAGAAAATTAGCCATCTAGTAACATGTTGTCTTGGGCGCTTCTGATTGCGCGTTAAATGCCCATGTCTTCGCTGTCTTGTACGAGGAGCTCTTTGCCGTAACGCTCTTCGGTGATCTCGTCGAGCGAGCGACCTTGGGTCTTCGGACACCAGATCACGCCCACCACGAGCGACACGAGCAAGAAGCCGCACATGATCCAGCCTGCGGTTACGAAGCCCGCAGGCGTTTCAACGCCAAGGCCAGCAACGGCAACGAGCGACCAGATGCCGAGCACGCCACGCACGAGGAAGAACATGATGCCCTGCACGCCACCACGATAGACGGTAGGGAAGAGCTCTGTCGACCAGAGCGCGTAGAAGCACTGAGCCGAAAAGCCCGCTGAAACGCCCCAAAGCGCAACGAATACCCAGAGCAACCAGCCCCAGCTATCAGCCGTGCCCGCTTCGAGCTGCATGCCGAAGAACACCATGACCAGCCATGCCGCCAATGCCATGCCTGCGGTCAATGCGAACAGGATACGGTGCGGCACCTTATCGCCGAGCGCCGAGAAGATGGCGAGCGAGCCGATAGCGGTGAGTACCCACATGACCGTTTGGAGCAGCGAGATGGTGGTGTCGTCCAGATTGCCTGCCGCTGCGTACATGTAGGGCATGAACTGGCCCATCGTGCCTGCAACGATATTCCAGGTAAGGTAGACCGCAACGAGGAAGATGATCGTCTTGATGTTCACCGCATTGGTAAGCGCACGCTTCATCATAGAGACGAAGCTCTCTTTTGCCTTCAGCTCCTGCTTACTGGTCCAGTCGGTGGATTCCTGCAGCTTGCGCTGGAGATTCCACGCGATCATGGCCACCACGAACAGGATCGCGAACAGCAAACGCATGGCGAACAAGCCATCAAAAGGACCATAGGTTCCTGCGGGGAGCAGCTCGCCACTCGCGGCGAAGGTGGGGAACACGAGCGAGAAGATGAGCGAAATGAGGAAGATAACAGCCGGACCGCATGACCAGGCGAACTGGCTGATGCCGATGTTCGACGCACGGCGGTTCGATCCCGACATCTCGGAAATGTAGCTCCACGATGCCGGCACGCCCGCACCTACCGAGAGGCCCGAGATCACGATGCCGATCACGAGCATGGGCAGATTCGCTGCGATCATCACGATGAACACGCCCGTGGCATACACGAGCATGTTGTAGGTGTAGATGAACTTTCGTCCCAGCTTGTCGGTGAGGAATCCGCCGATCAGCGCACCAACGGCGGCACCGAAAGCGTTCGCGCCGACCGCGCCCAAGATAGCGGTCCAGGCACTGCCGAAGTTGAATGCGACCGCCCACGCAGCAAGTGCCACGGACGAGGCAACGATGCACCCCGAATCGAGGAAATTCGTAAGGGAAACTGCGATCGTCCCCTTTCTTTCTTGTGAGAGAGCCATGGTAGTCCCCTTTCTAGTCAAGGCGGAACACGCATTCGAGCGGCGTGCTCACCGGTGAATTATCGGGATTGACCTCCATGACATCGGCCATGTAATCCCACCATCGTTTGCATATCTCAGTTTCGGCGCTCGTGTCGTAGTGCGCGGGATCTGCTACTTCAACGGAGGCGAAGAGCGTATCGGTCTCAGGATCGAGGAAGATCGAGTAGTTGCGTGCGCCGTAGTCGTGCAACATCGCGACCATCTCTGGCCACAGTTCATCGTGTCGGCGTTCGTATTCAGCGGCAAAACCGGGTAACAGCTTCATCTTGAAGCCCTGAATCGTATATCCATCTGCGGTCTTTCGCGTTGCCATAGCCTCATTCCTCCTCTTGCGCCGCGCACTTGCTGCACGTTTGCTCCGCGCTTACTGCACGTCGAGAAACTCCTTGTTGATCTCCACGTTGAACTCCACGCCGATCTGCGCGAGGCCTTCGTCGGTGATGGTGTTCAAGAACTCGTTCGAGCCGCCATTCATCGTGCGAGCACGGAAGTAGATGTCCGCTGCCTTCTCGATGCAGTGCATGAGCCCGAAGGTCTCGTCGAAATCTGCGCCGGAAACGAACAGGCCGTGCTGCGCCCAAATGACCGCAGGATAGCTCTTCATCTGTTCCGACGTGGCTTTTGCGATCTCGTTGCCGCCCGGCACCATCCAGGGCACCACGCCCACGCCTTCGGGGAACACGACCACGCATTCGGTCATGGCCTTCCAGAGCGCGCGCGAGAACGTGCGTGCATCGAGCGGTTCGATGAAGGTCATGGCGATGATATTGTTGGGGTGTGCGTGATAGATCACGCGGCAAACGCCGTCCGTGGCCTTCATGCGGATAGCGTGGTTCATGATATGCGTAGGGAGTTCAGAGGTGGGTTTGCGGTTCACCAGCCCCCAGACCACACGATAGGCGCTGCCCGCTTCGTTCATCTCGACGATACCGATGTTCTCGATCGGCGAAGCGGAGACATTATGCATATACGCACCAGACCCGGTAATGAGGAAGTAAGCGTTCGCCAGGGTCGGTTCACTGAAGCCCAGATCGACCCATTCGCGTGGCTCGCTGTCGAAACCGCCGCGCACCTTCGCTACGTCTTCTTCGGTCATACGGTAGGTGAGGTTGCCACCGTTGCGCTCGTGCCAGCCTTGCAGCCAGCCGTCGTCGCAGAGATGGATGAAAGCTTGGATGAAGGGCGCGCGCGTAACAAGCGCTTTGTTGGTTGCGCTGGCGGCGGCATCGAACCCTTTGCCGGCCGCATCCATCGCAGCATCGAAGCCCTTGCCTAGTCCTGCCTGGATATCGTCGAACACTCCCATTACGGTTCCTTTCTACTTGCGCTTTGAGGTGATCTGCTCTTCGTAACGTGCCACTTCAGGGTAGCACTCAAGATCGGTCGGCACCCCTTGGCGCGTGCAGTATTCATCCCATACGGTGCCGAAGGGCATCGATTTCGCAGCTTCGGCGAGCATCATCTTCTCCGTGAAGCGATATTCGTCCTGCAGTTCCTTGAGCTGATCGTTCGGCTGCAGGAGTGCGTAGAGTAGGGATTTCTCCATAGCGCGACAGCCGGTCACCCATGCGCCGATGCGATTGATGGAGGCGTCGAAGAAGTCGAGGCCTACGAGCACCTTTTCCCAGGCACCAGGGCAACGTACGATCTCGGCGGCGATCTCTTTTGTAGGGTCGTCGAAGAGGATCACGTGATCGGAGTCCCAGCGAACAGGGCGCGTAACGTGCATGGGGATCTTGTCGAAGAAGAGCAGCAGCGCGGAGAGCTTGTCGGCTACGTTTTCGGTGGGGTGGAAGTGGCCTGAGTCGATAAGGTTGTAAACGCCAGGATGGGTGGCGGCGTAGGCGAGATAGAACTCGTTCGAGCCAACGGTCATGGATTCGAGTCCGATGCCGAACACCTTCGATTCGCACGCATCGATCACCCGGTCGTATTTCTCTTCGAAGATCTGGTCGAGCGAATCTTTCAAGCGTGCGCGCAGCCCATAACGGTCGCCTGGTACATCCTTCAGGCCATCAGGGATCCAGATATTGCAGAGCACTTCATCATCGAGCGCTTCACCGATCTGCTGCGATATCTTGCGGCACGCCTTCACGTGGTCGATCCAGAACTTGCGTGTTTCAGAATCGGGGGAAGAGAGCGAAAGCTCGTTGTTCATCTTGGGATGACCGAAGATAGTGGGGTTGAAATCGATGCCATATCCGTGCTCTTTGGCCCATTCGACCCAGGGTTCGAAGTTGGCGTACGTGATCTGGTCGCGATCGACCCAGGGGTGCTCGTCGGTGAAGATCGCGTAGGAAGCGTGCAGTGCGATGCGCTTCGTGCCGGGCACCATGCTCATCGATTCTTCGAAGTCGGCTTTCAGCTCTTCGAAGTTGCGCGCACGGCCAGGGTAGTTGCCGGTGGTTTGGATGCCGCCCGAAAGGCCGCCTTCTTGGTCGAAGCCGAGCACATCATCGCCTTGCCAGCAGTGAACCGAGAGGGCCTTTTGGGCCAGCTTGTCCATTACGGCTTCAACGTCGATGCCGAGCTTGGCGTATTGCTCCTTTGCGCTTTCAAACATCGTGGTCATGATGGTGATCCTTTCTGGTGTTGATCGTTGGATGTCGATCTTCCTTACCTATATAAGAGAGGTGTTCGCTGGTTGCGCGTTGCCTTTGTTGGTTATGCAGCGTTCGCGCCGTTTATCTTTCGCGTCTCACTCAAGTTGCTCTTCGTTCGCGTGGTATTCGACTACGTTGAACGATTCGGCGATGTTCGTGCGCAGGTCAGCTACGCTGTCGAAGATGCCATCGGCGATCATCTGCACTGCCAGATTGCCGAGCGCGGTTCCCTCGGTGGGGCCGGCGTAGAGCGGGATGCCGCATGCGCGTGTGGTGAGTTCGGAGAGATACCCATCTTGGCTGCCGCCGCCCACCACATTGAGCGAGGTGAACGTGCGACCGGTGAGCACCTCCAGATCCGCGATCGAATGCGCATAGCACTGGGCGAGCGAAAGATACACGCAGCGCATGAGCTCGCCGATAGTGCGCGGAACGTCTTGCCCGCTGCGCTCACATGCGCGGCAGACTTCGTCGATCATCGAATCGGGCGCGAGCAGGCGGTCGTCGTTCACGTTGATCGTGGTGGAGAACGGTTCGGCGGCGCGGGCAACTTCGATCAGGTCGGCAAAACCTACCTGGCCCTTTTCGAGCATGGGCTCGATCTCGAGCTCGTAGTGTTTGGTGGCGATATCGGTTGCGGGCGCGCTGGCACCTTGCATATGCGTTTCGTGCGGCTTCGTTTCGCTGCTGCTCTTGTCTTTGCCTTCAACGTAGGAAACGCCATTGAGCTCGCGGCGGATCGATTGGATCATCCAGAGCCCCATGATGTTCTTCAAGAAGCGGAACCGCCCCTGGTAGCCGCCTTCGTTCGTGAAGTTCTGGAGGCGAGAGGCGGCTGAAGTGATGGGTCCTTGGTTCTCGATGCCGAGCAAGCTCCAGGTGCCCGACGAGAGGAAGACCGCGTCGTCATCGCGCGCGGGCACGGCCAGATAAGCGCTGCCCGTATCGTGCGTTGCGGGCACGATCACGCGGGGCATATAGCCGATGGCGGCCGCGATCTCGGGCTTAACCATGCCGAGTTCGGTACCAGCCATGACCACGTCCTTGAAGATGTGCGTAGGGATGCCGAACGTTTCGAGGATCTTCTGGTCCCAGTCTTTCGCGCGTGCGTTCAAGAGTGAGGTGGTAGAAGCATTCGTGTATTCGTTGGCCATATTGCCGGTGAGCAAGAAGGCAAGATAGTCGGGGATCATGAGGAAATGCTCGGCCGCTTCGAGCTGTTCGGGGTTGTCGCGCTTCAAGGCGAGCAGTTGGTAGAGCGTGTTGAACGGTTGGCGCTGGATGCCCGTGCGCTGGTAGACCTCCGTGGGGTTCATGATGGCATCCGCCAGCGGGTAGATGCCCTGCGTGCGTTCGTCGCGGTACGCCACCGCGTTGCCGATGAGCTGCTCTTGCGCATCGAGCAGCACAAAATCCACGCCCCAGGTGTCGATGCCGAGCGTTTTCGGCTCGAAGCCTGCCTCGCGTGCGGCAGCAAGTCCTGCCACCACTTCGTCAAAGAGCATCTCGATGTCCCAGCAATCGTGACCGTCGATGCGTTTTTGGATGTTGTCGAAGCGGTGAACTTCAGCAAGTTGGATCTGGCCGGTTTCGTCGATCCAGCCGACAACCACGCGCCCCGAAGATGCTCCGATATCGATGGCGGCGTAACAGTTCGTGTTCAAGGGTGCTTCCATTAGCAGGTCACCCCGCTTTCCTGGTAAGAGCTGGGCTCTTCGCTCGTATCGCAGTGCGCGCCAGCAGAGGGTGCTCCCTTCACCTGGACGACTTCGAGCACGTTGGTGGCGTGCACGATGCGCTGCGATGAACCAACGGCAAGGTTGCTCGCTTCAGGTGAGGTACGGCGGTCGCCCAGCGTGAAGACCGCGATATCGCCCGGGTTCATGAGGTACGCATCGAGTACGGCTTGTTGGCTCGAGGAGAGCACCTGCGCCGGGTCACCTTGATTTTTGCCGCAGATCGCGCGCACGCCCCAGCAGAGGCTGAGCTTGCGAGCTACTTCTTCGGTGGATGTGACTGCGAAGATGGGGACCTTCGGGCGGAAGGCTGATACGAGACGCGGCGTGCGGCCGGTGAGCGTAGGTGTGACGATGCCGCGCGCTTCAAGGCTCTCTGCAGTGGCAGCGGCGGCGTATGCGATCATGGGAGAGACTCGCGCGTGCTTTTCGGAGCGACTCGGAACAGGATTCTCCGCCAAGAGATAGGGCTCGCTCGCTTCGGCGATGCGCGCCATGGTTTGTACCGCGAACTGCGGATACGTGCCGATGGCGGTTTCGCCGGAGAGCATGACCGCGTCGGCTCCGTCGTAGATGGCGTTCGCCACATCGGCCACCTCTGCGCGTGTGGGGTGGGGATGGTGGATCATCGAGTCGAGCATGTGGGTCGCGATGACCACGGGGCAGAATGCGCGGTTGCAGGCCTTCACGATCTTCTTTTGCAGGTGAGGCACCGATGCCGGATCGACCTCCACGCCCAGATCGCCACGAGCAACCATGATGGCATCCGAAGCTTCGATGATCTCGTCGATGTTCTCGACCGCCTGAGCGTTCTCGATCTTAGACATGATATCGATGTTCGTGCCGCCGTTTTCGTCGAGGAAGGTGCGGATCGCGCGCACGTCTTCCGCGCTGCGCACGAATGAGGCGGCGATGTAATCGACTCCCATTTCAATACCGAAGCGCAGGTCGCGCTCATCTTGTTCGGTGATGATCGGAAGCGGAATGGTGACGTCGGGGATGTTCAGCTGCTTGCGTTGCCCGAGCGTGCCAGGATTCTGCACGGTGCAGAGGATATCGGTGCCGTCAACTTTGTCGACGGCAAGTTCGATCAGGCCATCGTCAAGCAGGATGGTGGAGCCGGTCTGGACGTATTCGTGCAAACCAGGGAAGGTTTGGTGGATGCGCGCGGCAGTGCCAGGCACGTCTTCTTCGGTAAGGACGAGTTGCTTGCCGGCGTAGAGTTTCACGGGGCCTTCGTTTTGAAGAAGGCCGGTGCGGACGCAGGGGCCCTTCGTGTCGAGGATGATGCCGATGGGAAGGTCGAGCTCTTCGCGCACCTTCTTCAAGTTATCGATATGGGTGCGATGCTCTTCGTGCGTTCCGTGAGAGAAATTGAGGCGCGCAAGATCCATGCCTGCCACGATCATGGCATGAATGGTGGTTTCCGATTCGGTGGCTGGGCCGAGCGTGCCAATGATCTTCGTACGCTTGTTCACAACGCCCCCTTTTCCCGCATTCGTGAATTACGTACCACCAGAGCATAAAACAGGCGCAGCCTTGCACACTAATAGAACATATATTTGTTAATTAAGCGTTGCCGCCTGCCGAGGATAGCGGCGGGCGAGCCACTTAATCAGGTAGGGTAGGGGGGGGTACGAATTTAAGGAGAATAACATGCTCTCATTGAATTACTGGGAGAAGGCAGCAGCGTTTCACGGACATACATGCCCAGGGCTTGCGATCGGCTTCAAGGCAGTGGAGGGCGCGATCGCTGAATTGGGACTTGATGATACTCAGCTGCCAGCCATCGATGAGGAGCTGGTATGCGTGACCGAGAACGATGCCTGCTGTGTCGATGCCATCCAATGCTTGCTCGGCTGTACATATGGCAAGGCGAATCTCATTCCGCGTTTGCGCGGCAAGATGGCGTTCACCTTCTTCGTGCGTGATGAGAACAGCAGTGCAGCCAAAGCGGTTCGGCTCTTCTTGAAGCCTGAAGCGGGCGAGGGGATGAGCCGCGATGAGTATCAGAATTACCTGCTGAACACGCCCTATACCGAGTTGTTCGAGGTTCTAGAGCCACGTATCGCGCTACCTGAACCGGCGCGTCATTTCGCTTCAGAGCATTGCTCGGTGTGTGGCGAATATACCGCTGAATATGGCCTGCGCTTGCAAGATGGTAAGCCAGTCTGTCTCGATTGCTATAGCGCTTACGAGCGTGAAGGATTCTAAACACGTGAGCAAAGCTGCGAACAATCCTGAACTTCACGATCAGCAAACGCGCTCGATGCGGGCCTGCTCGACGCAGGCGCTTGCGGAAGCGCGCGATACTGCTGCGCACGCTATCACGCAAGAACGGAAGCACATCGAACGGCGCAACGTGGTGGCGATCTTTGCCATGGTGGTGGTGCTCTTGGTGGTTGCTGCGATCGAGCTCGCTTGTGGCGCTTCGGCCATCGATATCCCCACCAGCATCGCAGCGCTGTTCGGTCAGGGGAGCGCAAGCGATATCGCGGCTGTGCAAGGCATCCGCCTGCCGCGCGTCGTGTGCGCCATCATCTCGGGCGCGGGGCTTGCTATTGCAGGCGCGGTGCTGCAGAGTGTGCTCGAAAACCCGCTCGCCTCAGCTTCCACGGTGGGCATCTCACAGGGCGCAGGCTTTGGCGCCACGTTCGCGATCCTTATGGTGGTTCCCGCTATCACCGGTTCGAGTGCCAGTGTGAACATGGGCATGACCGCTCTCTTCGCCTTCGCGGGTGCCATGATATCGAGCCTGGTCGTGCTCGCATTCTCGCGTTTGGGCCTGCTGCGCCCCGAAAGCATCATCTTGGTTGGCGTGGCGCTCTCTGCCCTTTTCGCGGGTGCTTCGACCATCATCCAATACTTCGCCGACGATGTTGAGCTCACAAAGGTCATGTTCTGGCAGTTCGGCGATCTTTCCCGTGCAACGTGGAGTCAGATGGGCTTCATGTTCGTGGTGGGGCTCGTGTGCACGGTCTACTTCATCTTCAATCGCTGGAATTATAACGCGCTGCAAAACGGCGGCCATGTGGCCGGAGGCTTGGGCGTGAGTGTGGACCGCGTGCGCGTCTTGGGTGTGCTGTTCGCTTCGATCATGGCGGCGGCCATGGTCTCCTTCGTGGGTTTGATCAACTTCATCGGCCTTATTGCGCCGCACATCGCACGCCGTTTTATCGGTAACGATTATCGCTACCTGCTGCCGGCATCGCTCGTGCTCGGTGCGATCATCATGCTTGCGAGCGATCTAGTGGCGCGCATGATCATCTCGCCTATCATCTTACCTATCGGAGCGATCACGTCGTTCTTGGGTGCGCCGCTCTTCCTCTACCTTCTCTATCGCGGATATCGGAGGCAGGCATGAGTGAAACGAACGAACAGAAACGCGTACAGCCGACAGATGTTGAACCTTGGGTTTTGACAACAGAGAGCGAAGCTTCGATGCCGGTAACGCATGCGCATGTGCATGAACATGCCGATGGTACGGTGCACAGCCACTACCACACGCATCCTGGAGGTGATGTGGCGCACGAGCATGCGGCAGCCAGCCACGATGAGATTGCGTTCGACCAGGGAAGCGAAGCGCATGCCCCCGGTGCGATCCCTGAGCATTCGCACGCTACCACCACTTCCATCAAGCCGCCGCTCGAGGCGTGCGATCTTGCTTACGCGTATCCGCGCCAGGAGCATTCGGTGTTCAGCGGGCTATCGTTCCATGTTCATCCGGCCTCGATGCTTGCGATCCTTGGCAACAACGGAGCAGGCAAGTCGACGTTGCTCGATCTGCTGGCGGGTATCACCAAGCCAACGGCGGGGCGTGTGCTCATCGATGGAGAGGATGCGAGTGTGCTCTCGCGCAAGGAGATGGCTCGACGTATCGCCTATGTTGCGCAGCAGCAAACTGTTCCGCATCTTTCGGTCTACGATGAGGTGCTGCTTGGGCGTAAGCCGCATATTTCGTGGGCCGTGCGGCCGATCGATCGCGAGGTTGTTTCTCGGGCGCTCGTCGATCTTGAATTGGAGCAGTTCAGCGAACGTTTTTGCGACGAACTATCGGGTGGCGAACGCCAAAAGGTGTTCATCGCGCGTGCCTTGGCGCAGGAGCCGCACATCCTTATCCTGGATGAGCCTACCAGCGCGCTCGATCCGAAGAACCAGCTTGAGGTGCTCGAGGTGGTGCGGCGGGTGACGCATGAAGCTGGGCTGGCTTCGGTGCTCGTGCTTCACGATGTGAATCTCGCGCTGCGTTTCTGTGATCATTTCATGCTCGTGCGCGACGGCGAAGTGGTAGCAGCGGGGGACCGTTCGGTCGTTACGGGTGAGGCTCTCACGCAAACGTATGGTACGCCGTTCAAGATCGTCGAGGTCGATGGCGTTCCAGTGGCCGTGCCCGCGTAGGGACTAAACCCTGAACCCTAACATGGCGATCGTGGTTTCGATGCGTTCGTAGACTGTTCCTTCTTCGGCGATCTGCGCGAGATAGTCTTGAACGATCGCTTTCTGTTCTGGGGAAAGATCGGGCGCAACCAGGTGGTTCGCGTAGACTGTTTGAGCGTCTTCGAGCGTGCGTTGGTCAAGCCAAACATCATCGTAGTGCATGACGGTCGGGGTTTTCCCCAGCAGCCACGCATAGGCAAAACCATATAGGAAGTTGCGGTCGCGATCAGGGTCGCCGTGCTCCACACTTGCAAGACGGCGCGCCTCTTCGAGCACGAAATCTCGCCGGCGCGTAGGGCATGCCATGAAGCACCATGAGCGGGCGAGCGAAACCATCTTCTGGAATTCAGTGGCGCTATTGATGGCGGGCGTGAAATGCGCAAAGACCACGTCGAAGGGTTCATTGAAGGTGAGGTCGGCAAAGTTTCCACAGATGAACTGAGCATTCGTGCAGCCCTCTGCGGTAGCGCGGTTGCGCGCCGCTTCGATCATCTTCTCCGAGAAATCGCAGCCGACCACTTCGGCAACGTGAGGAGCGAGCGCGATGCTGTAGAGCCCCGCACCGCAGCCGATATCGAGCACGCGCGCATCGGGCGTGAGCGCACCTTCCGCTTGCATCATGGCAAGAAAGGGGTCGTCTTCAAAGGTGGGCAAGGGCTTTTCGGCATATCCTGCCGCGGCTTCGTCCCATACTTCTACGTGGGAAAAACCGCCTGCAGATCCACTCCAGCGCTCCTGCAATTCTTCTAAGCTATCGAAAAAACTCATGTCAGTGCTTTCTTTTGATCGAGAGAATCCATGCCTATTCTACGACAGAGATGACAAACTACCCGGTCGTTCGACACCTTTTTCAGGGTTCAAGGAAGCTTAAAATTCTGCGATGTTGAGCTGCTCGAACTTGTAGCCTTCGGCGGCTAGATCGCTCGAGAGCTTTTCGCCAAGGAAGAACTCAGAGATCTCGTCGAGCTTATCGGTCGGGTTCACATCCGAGAAGCTGTCGGGGTAGACCATCGCGCCAACTTGGTAGCAATTCGCGAGCGCGAGCTCGACATTGGTCGAATAGAAGCGATAGGAGATGAGCGAATACGTATGGCCATCTTGCACCGCCTTCAGCGCCTGATAGTAAGCAGGGTTGGTGCTGTAGTTCTCCTTGATGAGAGGCAGGTTGCCGCATTCCATGAAGATGTAGTCAGGCTGAGCCGCTGAAACGGTTTCGAGGTCGATCGTGAAGGCGCCATCCGATCCGTGGCCATCGGCAACGTTGTCGATATTGCACGCCACGAAGGGCTGGAAGTTCGCTTCGGTGCCATCGAAGCCATGCCCGCCGCGGAAGCTGATGCCGGCTGCATAGGCAGTGTTGTTATCCGCGTTTTCCGAGGCAGCGCTGCGTTGTTCAAGATCGTTATCCACTTCTTTGATGTAGTTCACCACTTCGGCGGCGCGTTCTTCTTTGCCAAGCACTTTGCCGAGCAGCTCGAGGTTGTTGTAGTACTTGTCATCGAACACGGTTTCGGGTTGGTCGAGGCAGACGAAGGGAATGCCGGTCTTCTGTTGTAGGTTGTCGGCCTCATCGGCAGAAAGACTGTCGCAGATAACAAGCTGGGGGGCGGCCTCCATGAGCGCCTCTTCATTGATGGTCACGCCGCTCGAGCCGCCATCGCCGATAACGGGCAAGCTGGCGAACAGATCGTGATTCACGTGACGATACGCGCAGCTCACATTATCTTCTTGCTCGGACGCTTCGACGCCGACCACCATATCCTCAGCTTGCAAGTAGCACACGGGGCGCAGTGCGCAACCAACAGCAACGATGCGCTCGAGATCTGCGGGAATCTCCACGCTACGACCGCGCATGTCGGTGATGGTTTGAGCCTCAGCATTCGAACTCGAACTAGATTCGTTCGAGCTGCATCCGGTGAGCATGGCAGCTGCGAAGGTGAGTGCGATCGCGCAGATGCAGACGCTCAAGCGCAGCCAGAGCTTTGATATCATTTGGTCTTTCATCGAGGGCCTTTCGTCTGGTTCGTTAGCTGGGTTGTTACAATGAGAGAATTCGTAACATGTTACTGATGATAAATTAGTAACACCGAGCGCGCAAGTTCCGATTCGCAAGATCTTTGGTGAACGGCATGCGTGCTTTGCTTACAACAGTGCAACAGCCTGGGAAGATGCGCTCATTTTGCTTTATGATTCACGCATCGAATACTACGAGACCTCGCGATCGGTCTTGATCAAGTGAATCAGGAGAAACGCTATGGTTGCCCAGCACTCACGGAAAAAGAAGGTTGCGCTTGGTGTGATCATCGCCTTGGTATGTGTAGTGGTGGCCGTCTTGATCGGTTTCAATCTCTATATCCGCATCGCGTACAGTTCTTTTTACAGTAAGGCGCAGGAAGAATTCACGATCCCTGGTGTGAACAACGGTTTTATCTGCCAAGATCTTGACTACTACGATGAGGGTGATTGTTGGCTCTTCAGCGGCTACAGTTCGAGCGAAGGTCCCTCGCCGCTGTATCGTTGCGATGCGAACGGCGAGACGGTGAAGTTCACCGCCGAACTTCCCGATGGAACGCCGTACGAGGGACATGGTTCTGGTATCACCACGTCCGAGAACTTCGCTTTCCTTACGTGCGATGAAGGCTATCTTGTGTTCGATGTTGCTGCGCTGGCCCAAGTAGGAGAGGGCGAAAGCGTGCGCGCGATCGATAAGGTCGATCTTGAGATCACGCCGGCCTTCATCAACATCGAGAACGATACGCTCTACACGGGGACGTTCCACCTCGAGCCGAACTATGATGCACCCGAAGAGCATCACCTGACCACGCCCGATGGGAGTGAAAACGCGGGCGTGCTCTTTGTCTATCCTGGTGACACGTCAGCGCGCTACGGCTACGCCCAGTCGCCCGCGTGTGTCTATTCGCTGCCTGATAAAGTGCAGGGCGTGTGCGAACTGCTCAATGGCGATATCGTGCTCTCGACCTCTTATGGTCTTGCGGGTTCTCATTTGCTCACCTATCGTCCGGTGAACCAAGCGGCTACGCCAGTGGCTGAACTACCTGCCCAGCAAGGGGGAGGGAATGACGCTGTGGCTGCACAGCCCGTAGGCGATACGTTCGCCGTGAACGGGAAGCAGGTACCGCTCTACTACTTCGACTCGACCAATCTCGTAACGGATCTTTCGGCGCCGCCCATGAGCGAGGGTATCGAATATCACGATGGCCGTATTTACATCTCCGAAGAAGCGGCAAGCAACAAGTACCTCTTCGGCAAGCTCTATGGGGCGGGTATCGTCTACTCGCTTCCCGAAAACGCCTTCATCATTCCCTAACTAGTCGTTATTCCAGGTGGGTTTGTAGCCGGGAAGGAAGGCATCGGCGTGCAGCGGGTTAGGCTTCGGCATGGGATAGTTGCCGTCGAAGCAGGCCGTGCAATACTGCGGATGTTCAGCGTAGATGCATGATTTCAACCCTTCCAGGGAAAGATAGGCGAGCGAATCGGCGCCAATGTAATCGCAGATCTCTTCGACCGATTGCGTTGCCGCGATCAGCTGACCTTGTGTGTCGGTATTGATGCCCAAGAAGCAGGGCCACACGATAGCAGGCGAGGTGATACGCAAGTGGACTTCGGCGGCTCCCGCATTGCGTAGCATCTGAACGAGTTGCTTGGACGTGCTGCCACGCACGATCGAATCGTCCACCACGATGATGCGGCGATTGCGTACAGCGTAATGAAGCGGATTCAGCTTGATACGAATGCCCTGTTCGCGCAATTCTTGGGTGGGTTCGATGAACGTGCGATCGACATAGCGATTCTTGATGAGCCCCTCTGAGTACACCACGCCGCTCTCTCGCGCGTAGCCGATAGCAGCGGGAATGCCAGAGTCGGGTACGCCGATCACGATGTCCGCTTCAACCGGTGCTTCGTGAAAAAGGCGGCGACCCATGGCTTCGCGGGCTCGGTAGACGTTCGCGCTATCGATCACCGAATCGGGGCGCGCGAAATACACGTATTCGAAGAGGCACTGCGCCGGGCGCGCACAGAGGTGTGGATGTTCGTTAGCGATCTTCTTGGAATGGATGCCAGCGCTATCGATGCGCACGAGTTCACCAGGGGCGATGTCGCGCAAGTAGGTGGCGCCTACCAGGTCGAACGCGCAGGTTTCGCTCGCGATGGCAAAACCGCCTTTGCCGGGAAGTTCGCCCAGGCAAAGAGGGCGAATGCCCGAGAAATCGCGCAGCGCATAGAGGGCATCGGGCGCAAGGACCACGATTGAGTACGCCCCTTGTGCGGTATGTATGAAGCGCTCGAGCGCACTCTCAAGGTGTTTGGTCTCGCGCGCGAAATGAGCGATGAAATCGGTTGCGATCTGGGTATCACTCACGGCAGCGCCCGTGGCGCAAGCTCCGTTCGGGCTGCTCGTCTCTTGACCACCACCCATCGCTTCAAGCAGATCGGCCGTATTGGTGAGCGTGCCGTTGTGGGCGAGCGCGAATCCGCCTGTCTCATCGAGCGCAACGAGCGGCTGGGCCATCTGAAGGCTGATATCTGGGTCCTTGCCGCTGGTGGAATAGCGCACGTGCCCGACTGCAGCTTGTCCTTGCAGTGCGGCGATGGTTGCATCGTCGAACACTTCACGCGCAAGCCCAAGCCCCTTTTCGCAGGTGACAGTCGCACCATCGCTCACTGCGATGCCAGCGGATTCTTGCCCGCGGTGCTGTAGCGCTTGAAGGCCGAAGAAGGTGAGGCGTGCAACATCCGCATCGGGCGCCCAGATGCCGAACACACCACAGGCTTCATGGAGTGCGTCGTCGGGGCTTTCTGGGCAGGGCGCGCAAGGGGTGTTGATCTCGGAAGCGGAGCAAAAAGACGGTTTCAGCTTAGGCATCATAGGTTCCTGTTTTCTTACGAGGGCTAGTTTGAAGAGGCAATCAGAATGGCGGTTTGCGCGGGCGAAGCATGTGTGTTGTTCGCGGGGCAAGTCACGCAGGTCGCAGGCATAAAGAAAGCCCGCACAAGCTGCACGGGCTTTTGGGATCTACACCAGTTGCTTGATGCGATCGACCGCTTCGAGCAGGCGATCGTCGGGCGTGGTGAGCGAGATGCGGATGTAGCCTTCGCCTTCGGGGCCGTAGCCGTTGCCGGGCGTGACCACCACATGCGCTTCTTCGAGCAGTTTCGTGGCGAAGGATTCGGACGTTTCGCCTTCGGGTACCTTCGCCCACACATAGATGGTTGCCTTCGGCGCTTCACACTCCACACCGATCGCGCGCAGCGCATCTACCACCAGGTCACGACGCTTCTGATAGAGTGCGCACATCTCTTCGACGCAGTCTTGTGGACCCGTGAGCGCCACGATAGCAGCATCTTGGATGGCGGTGAACTGTCCGGAATCGAGGTTGTTCTTCACGGTGCCCAGCGCCTCGATGGCCTCAGGGTTTCCGCATGCGAACCCGATGCGCCAGCCGGTCATGTTGTACGACTTGCTCAAACTGAAGAATTCGATGCAGCAGTCCATGGCGTGCGGGCGCTGGAGGATAGAGGGGGCTTCGTAGCCGTCGTAGCAGATGTCGCAGTAGGCGTTGTCGTGCGCGAGCAGGATGTCGTGTTCGCGGCAGAACGCGATAGCCTTGTCGAAGTATTCAGGCGTTGCACAGGCGCCCGTGGGATTGTTCGGGTAGCCCAGGAACATGATCTTCGCGCGCTCGAGCACCTCTTCTGGGATGTGGTCGAAGTCAGCCAGGAAGCCGTTTTCCTTGTTCATGGGCATGAAGTAGGTGTTGGCACTCTGCAGTGTGGCCCCACCGGAATAGACGGGGTAGCCGATGGCGGGTGCGAGCACGTAGTCGCCGGGGTTCACGAAAGCGGTGTGCAGGTGCGCGATGCCCTCCTTGCTTCCGATGAGCGCGAGCACCTCAGTTTTCGGATCGAGTGTCACGTCGAACTTGCGCTTCATGTAATCGGCGCAGGCTTGACGATAAGCGAGCGAACCGGCGTAATCGGGATACTGGTGGTTCGCAGGATTGCGGATGGCCTCAGCCATAGCATCCACGATGTGGGTGGGCGTGGGCATATCGGGGTCGCCGATTCCGAGCGAGATCACATCGATACCCTGTTCGGTAAGGGCTGCTTTCTTGGCATCGATCTGGGCAAACAGGTAGGGGGCAAGGTGGTTCAGGCATTCGGCAGTTTGCATGGGGCTCCTTTTGTTGAGATGGGCTGGTGGCAGGTGCGCGCCTTATTGGACGGGACGACGTTTATGGGTAACTTGCACGGGTTTGTGCTTTTGATCGTTGTTAACGCCCTTGCGTGCGTTCATCATGTTCACGGTGCCGCACTGACGTTCGAGCTTTTGAAGCTTTCTGCTGGTTACCATGCGATCAGCTCCTTGGGATCAACGGTGCCGCTGAAGCTCATTGCGGCAGGACCGGTCATGATCACGTGACCGCCTTCAAGGGCGATATGAAGCACACCGCCAAGCAGATGCAGGTCGGCAGCTGGTTCTGTCATGCCTAAAAGGTGTGCGGCAACTTGGGTCGCGCAGGCACCCGTGCCGCAAGCGTGAGTCTCGCCGCAGCCACGTTCGAATACGCGCATCGAGATGTTGCGTGCATCTTCAACCACGGCGAATTCGACGTTGGTCTTCTCAGGGAAGAATTCATGCGCCTCGAAGAACGAACCCACGCGGGCTACATCGAGGGTCTTGAGCGAGCGCGGCGTGTCTGTGAAGCATTCATCAGGGAGTGCGGCGAACGCTTCTTTGTCGAGGAAGCACACAGCATGAGGATTTCCCATGCTCACGCAAGCGAAGGTGAAGGCTCCCCAGGGCGATTCGATCGTTTGAACCACGATGGCTTCAGCGTCGATCGCACAGGTTCCTTCGTGCGTGGTTAGTGAGGTCGCAGCGTTTGGCGCGACGGGAATGAGCGTTGCTTCAAGAATCGGGGCATCCATATCGACCGTTGCGGTCGCAAGCTTGTTCTCGGCGTCGACCGTGAACGTGATGGGCTTCGGGCCAGCAAGCGTATCGGCTACGAACGAGCCGCTTTCCGCGTTCACGTAGCCGTGGTCAACAAGGAATTTCGCGAAGCAGCGTACGCCGTTGCCGCACATCTGTGCGAGCGAGCCATCTGCGTTGATATAGTGCATATAACCTGCGTATTCACTGCGCGGAGAAGGCTTCACTACGATCACGCCGTCGCCTCCGATGCCGGTATGACGATCGCAGAGTGCCGCAACCTCGGCGGTGGAAAGTTCGAGCTCTTCTTCCATAGCGTCAAAGAACACGAAGTCGTTGCCGAGGCCATGAAGTTTCCAGAACGGATAGGTTGCCATGCTCGCTCCCTCTCTCTCATGTATCGAAGCGCATGGGGCTTATCTATCCTTAGCCTACGCGCGGAATATTTCGAGAATGTTTAGAGAACGAAAAAATCTGCGAATGCATTGCTCGATCAGCACCGAGCGCGAGACATGAAGTTTCCGCATAGCTGTCCTAAGGGGCGGAGCCTGTGGGGTGGTTGGACGACTCTGAGTCCGCACTCTGAATTCGTAATAGGCTGTTCGAAGGAGCGAAGTGCACGAGATAGCCTGCAAGGTATTGCAGGCTATCGAGCAACGAAAGCGGGTCGACCCAACTACCCCGCAGGCGTAAGCCCCTTGTGACAGCTAAGCGGGGAACCTCGTGGCTTACCCTCTCCGCTTATCGAGTTGGCAACGAACGAAAAAGATGTCGAACGACCGGATAGTTCGACATCTTATGTTGCATGACTTCAAGTTTAGAGATCTTGCAGGGCGATCACGCCCACCGTGCCTTGGCGCGCCGCCTCCATGCCGGCGATCATCGCCTGCGCACCAGCAAGCGTGGTTGTATGGCAGATGCCGTGGCGCACGGCTGCACTTCGAATCTCATAGCCATCGGAGCGCGTGGCGGTGCCGAAGGGCGTGTTGATGATGAGCGAGATCTTCCCATCGCGAATCAGGTCGAGTGCACTGGGGCGTTCACCTTCACCATCTGCCGCGTCGGCTTCGTGGATCTTGGACACTTCCAAACAATCGATACCTGAAGCGCGCAGCACTTTCGCCGTGCCTTGCGTGGCCACGATACCGAATCCCATGCGCTCAACATCGCGAATGAGCGAGACGATCGCGCGCTTATCGCCGTCGTTGACGCTCACGAACGCAAGACCGCCTTCAGGCATCGCGTAATCGATCGCGAACTGGGTCTTCGCGTAAGCTGCCGGCACGGTGGGTGCAATGCCCATCACTTCGCCGGTCGACTTCATCTCAGGTCCTAAGATCACGCGCGCACCAGGGAAACGGCCCCACGGCATTACGGCTTCCTTCACGCAATAATAGTCAGGGTCGGCTTTGTGTGCAGGTAGCCCCAGACGGGCAAGATTTTCTCCTGCCATGATGCGCGCAGCAGCCTTCGCCAGCGGAACGCCGGTTGCCTTCGAGACGAACGGCACCGTGCGGCTTGCGCGCGGGTTCGCTTCGATCACGTAGACCACCTGGTCCTTGATCGCAAACTGGATATTCAAAAGCCCCTTCACGCCCAAGCGCAGCGCGAGCTTCGCGGCAATATCTTGCAGCGTGTTCACGATACCTTCGGAAAGCGAATAGGGCGGAATGACGCAGGCCGAATCGCCAGAGTGGATGCCCGCCATTTCGATGTGCTCCATCACGCCGCCAATGTAGACATCGGTCTCATCACAGAGCGCATCGAGGTCGACCTCGATCGCGCCTTCCAGGAATTTGTCGAGGTAGATCGGGTGATCGGGGGAGATCTGCGCGGCTTGGGTCATGTAGGTCTCAAGTTGGTTCGCGTCGTAGACGATCGCCATGCCGCGTCCGCCCAGCACGTAGCTGGGACGCACGAGCAGCGGGAAGCCGATGTGCTCTGCCACGCGGCATGCCTGTTCGTAGGTTGAGGCCATGCCTGCGGCAGGGTAGGAGATTTCCAGCTCATCAAGGATATTCGAGAACAGATCGCGGTCTTCAGCCAGATCGATCGAGGCCGGCGTCGTGCCGATGATCGGAACGCCTGCTGCCTGAAGCGCACTGGCAAGCTTCAGCGGTGTTTGCCCGCCCAGCGTCAAGATCACGCCATCAGGGTCGACCGCCTCGACCACATCCATCACGTCTTCGAAGGTGAGCGGCTCGAAGAAGAGCATGTCGGAGGTATCGTAGTCGGTCGAAACGGTTTCGGGATTACAGTTGATCATGATGGTCTCGTAGCCATCAGCCGCCAGCGCGTAGCTTGCCTGTACGCAGCAGTAGTCGAATTCGATGCCCTGCCCGATGCGGTTGGGGCCTGCGCCCAAGATGATGATGCGCTTGCGCTCCTTCGGCGCGAGTTCGGTCTCGGCCGCATCGTAGGTCTTGTAGTGATACGAGGTGGTGCTCGCGAATTCGGCGGCACAGGTGTCCACCGTCTTGAATGCGGGCAGCACGCCTAAGATCTTGCGGCATGCGCGCACGGTCTCTTCCGTCGCGCCGGTCAGCTCGGCGATGAGCGCATCGCTCATGCCCTCTTGCTTGAGTAGGCGAAGAGCTTGCGTGTCCAGATCTTCCAGATTCAGATCACGCAGATTCTCCTGCATGCGCACCATGTCGGCGATGCACCCCAAGAAGAACGGATCGATGCCCGAAAGTTCGTGAATATGCGCTGCATCAAGGCCGCGGCGAAAGCCCTCTGCCACGTGGAAGATGCGCTCGGCGCTCGGGCGTGCGATCTCGGCTTCAAGCTGTGCGTCGCTCATCTGGGCATACACAGCTGCTTCTTTGCGCGTGGGAGCCAGGCCGATATGGCCATCTTCCAAGCTGCGCAACGCTTTTGCGAGCGCCTCTTCGAAGGTGCGTCCGATCGCCATCACTTCGCCCACTGCCTTCATGCGAGTGGTGAGCGTATCATCGGCGCCTTGGAACTTCTCGAACGCGAAGCGCGGTACCTTCACCACGCAGTAGTCGATGGAAGGCTCGAAGCACGCAGGCGTGACGCGCGTGATATCGTTCACGATCTCGTCGAGCGTGTAGCCTACGGCCAGTTTTGCGGCAGCTTTCGCGATAGGAAAGCCGGTCGCCTTCGAAGCAAGCGCTGAAGAACGCGATACGCGGGGGTTCATTTCGATCACGATCATGCGACCGTTCTCGGGGTTGATGGCGAACTGCACGTTCGAGCCGCCGGTCTCCACGCCGATCTTCTCGAGGATGGCAAGCGATGCCACGCGCATGCGCTGGTATTCAATATCGGAAAGCGTCTGAGCTGGGGCAACCGTGATCGAATCGCCCGTGTGCACGCCCATAGGGTCGAGGTTCTCGATCGAGCAGACGATGATACCGTTGCCTGCGCCATCGCGCATGACCTCCATCTCGTACTCTTTCCAGCCCATGATGCTCTCTTCAACGAGCACTTCGCCGATGGGGGAGAGCTCAAGCCCCTGCGAAACGATGCGCGCTAGCTCTTCGGGGTTCGATGCCGCGCCGCCGCCCGCGCCACCCAAGGTGAACGAGGGGCGCAAGATAACGGGGTAGCCGATCGAAGATGCGATCGCAAGCGCCTGATCGACCGAGTAGGCGTAATCGCCGCGTGCGGTCTCCACACCGATCTCGGCCATGGCTTCGTTGAAGAGCTTGCGGTTCTCGCCCTTCTGGATGGCGGCAAGATCGCAGCCGATCAGCTCTACGTTGTGCTTATCGAGTATGCCCGATTCGGCCAGTTCCACCGCAGCATTGAGCGCTGTCTGCCCACCAAGGGTCGCGAGCAGCGCATCGGGCTTTTCGCGCTCGATGATCTTCTCGATGAACTCGCAGGTGATGGGCTCGACATACGTGCGGTCGACCAGGTCGGGGTCGGTCATGATGGTGGCGGGGTTGCTGTTCACAAGCACCACGCGATAGCCCTCTTCTTTGAGCACCTTGCATGCCTGCGCGCCGGAATAGTCGAATTCGCAGGCTTGGCCGATGACGATCGGACCTGAGCCGATTACGAGGATGGTATTGATGTCGGTGCGTTTAGGCATTGTGTACCTCCTCAGCCGTGCGGCTTCCTGTGGGGGTCATCTCGGCATTCAGGACCTTCGACTGGTCGGATTCTTCATCGCTCGAACCAAAATTCCACCCAGCTAGACGATCCTGCGCAATATCGATGGCCAGGTAGTCATCCTGTGGCGCAGGTCCAGCATTCTTACCAGCGGTGCGCCACTCATCCATCAGGCGAGTGAAGGCGGTGAAGAGATATTGAGAGTCGGTCGAACCAGGCGCCGCTTCGGGGTGGTATTGCACGCTGAAGGCGGGAACATCCAGAAAGCGCATGCCTTCGATGGTGCCGTCGTTCAAATTCACATGGGTGAGCTCGATGCGGCCGAACCGTTCGTTTTGCGCAATGGGTGGCTTTGCAGCGTGCGTCCAAGGGCGCAGGTCTTCGCCCGAAGCGCTTGTCCCAGAAACGCGCGCTACCTCTTCGGCGGTTTTCGTGTCTCCTTCAAGGGAGCCGAGCGAAGAGAACACGAGGTTGAAGCCGTGATTTTGCACCGTTATCTCGACGCGCTTGGTGATAAGGTTCATGACCGGTTGATTGATGCCGCGATGCCCGTATTTGAGCTTCACCACTTCGGCGCCAGCAGCCTTGCCGAGCATCTGATGCCCGAGGCAGATGCCGAAGAGCGGCACCTTTCCGAGCAGCTGTTCTACCTGGGCGAACGTGCCTTCTACCTTGTCGGGGTCTCCCGGGCCATTGCTCAAGAACACGCCATCCGGGTTGAGCGCGAGCACCTCTTCGGCGGGCGTATTCCATGGCACGACCGTAACGGTACAGCCCGCTTCAACAAGCCCATCAAGGATCGAGCTCTTCACGCCGCAATCGTAGGCGACCACGTTGTAGCGCGCTTCGGCAGGATCCGCCTTCGCGAAGGAATGAACATTAGTATAGGCATACGGCTCCACGGCATCCCGCGAAACCTCTTCGACGAAGTTCACCTCTGTGAGCGGGGTCGCAGCGCGTGCTTTGGCAACCAAACTCGTTTCGTCGAGGTCTTCCGTGGAAAGCACCGCCCGCATCGCACCTGCTTCGCGCAAATGGCGCACGAGCGCGCGCGTATCGATCCCTTCGATGGCAACCACGCCGCGCTTACGCAAGAACTCAGGCAACGATTCGGCGCTGCGCCAGTTGGAAGGATGGGTGCACATATCGCGCACCACCAGCCCGCGCAGGGCGATCTCATCTGCCTGCACATCGTCTTCGTTTACGCCGTAGTTGCCGATCTGCGGGTAGGTCATGGTCACGATCTGACCGGCGTAAGAAGGATCGGTGATCACTTCCAAATAGCCCACCAGCCCCGTGTTGAAGCAGAGCTCGCCGCTCACTTCGCCAGGCGCTCCACAGGAAAAACCTCGATAGCAACTGCCGTCTTCCAGCGCCAAAAGGGCTGGTTGGGCACTCGCTTTCGAGGTCTTGCTCAGGATATGTTCACTTGCTTTGCTCGGTACCTGCGTCGCGCCTGAGGGCGTTGCGACGGGTGCCGCACTTGGTTTGATCACAGAATCTCCCTTGGTATCGTCCTTGTTGCTCTTGGGGTGTTCGTGGTGGCTCGTCTGCACAGTGGTTTTGCTGCGGCCAACCGAAATTCACCCTACACCCAAAAGGGTGGAAAGAGAAGGGAGGTCTGCTCTTCTCTTTCCGTTTCTTCGGGCAAGCGCGTTTGCTTGCCCCTATCGTAAAAGCCTAGACGTAGAACAACATGTTGTTGTAACTCGGCACTGGCCAATACGTGCGATCGGTGATGGTCTCGGTATAGTCGACCACGCTGCGCAGATCGTCCATGATCGGGATGAGGGTGTGGGCGTAGAAATCGGCGCGCTCTTGCAGGTTCTCGATCTCGAGCGCCTGCTTGCCGGCATCGTCGAGCGCGCACACGAGCGTGTCGATCTGTTCGATCGAGTCAAGCAGGTTCGCGAGCAGCTTCTCCTGCGTGCCCACCTTCGCATCAGGTGATACGGTCTTGTAGCGCTCGATGCTCGCGGCCACTTCCGAGGCGTAGCCATTGATGGCCGGCAGGAACGTGCGGCGGGTCATGCGACGCATCACGCGCGCTTCGATGTTGATCAGCTTGCAGTAGCGCTCGAGCTTGCACTCGTAGCGGCTTTCGATCTCGCTTTCGGAAAGCACACCCATCTCGCCGAAGAGCGCGACCGACTTATCGGCCACGTAGGCAGGCAGCGCTTCGGCGGTGTTGCGGTTGTTCGCAAGTCCGCGCTTTGCGGCCTCCACTTCCCATTCATCGGCATATCCGTTGCCGTTGAAGATGATGCGCTGGTGATCGGTGAGCGTCTGCTTGATGTATTCGGCAGCGGCAGTTTTCGGGTCGTTCGCTCCCTCAACGGCATCAGCGAAGTTCTTCAGACTCTTCGCCACTGCGGTGTTCAGGATCATGTTGCAATCTGCCAGGTTGTTGTGAGAACCGGGCATGCGGAACTCGAACTTGTTGCCCGTGAAGGCGAAGGGGCTCGTGCGGTTGCGGTCGGTGTTGTCCTTCGCGAAGAGCGGCAGCGATTGAACGCCCAGGTCGATCTTGGTCTCCCCGTGGCCGATGTATTCCTTGCCTTCGATGATGGCCTCAACGATCGCACCGAGCTCATCGCCCAAGAAGATCGAGATGATGGCCGGCGGCGCTTCGTTCGCGCCCAAGCGGTGGTCGTTGCCTGCGGTGGCTACCGACATGCGCAGCAGTTCCTGATATTCGTCCACCGCTTCGATGATGGCGGTGAGGAATACGAGGAAGCGCAGGTTGTCTGAGGGTGTCTCGCCTGGGTCGAGCAGGTTCTTCTCGTCTGCCGAGATCGCCCAGTTGTTATGCTTGCCCGATCCATTCACGCCTTCGAAGGGCTTTTCGTGAAGCAGGCACACCAAACCGAAGCGGCTGGCGAGCATGGTCATCTCCTCCATGGTGAGGAGGTTCTGGTCGATGGCCTGGTTGGCGTTCGAGAAGATGGGTGCGATCTCGTGTTGTGCGGGCGCTACTTCGTTATGCTTCGTGCGCACGGGGATGCCGAGTTCCCATAGCTTATCGTCGAGGGCCTTCAGGAAGTTGTTCACGGTCGGACGGATGGAGCCGAAGTAGTGCTCTTCGAGCTCTTGGCCCTTGCAGGGAGAATGACCGAAGAGCGTGCGTCCGGTAAGCACCAGGTCTTCGCGGCGCTCGTATTCTTCCTTCGGGATGAGGAAGAATTCCTGCTCGGCACCGACCGTGGTGGTCACGCGGTGCGGGTGTTCGTCGAAGACGGCCAGCACGCGCTTGGCCTGCTCTTCGATCGCGCCCATGGAACGCAGCAGCGGCGTCTTCTTGTCGAGCGCTTCGCCGGTGTATGAGCAGAATGCGGTGGGGATGCAGAGCACTTCGTCTTTGATGAAGGCGTGGCTGGTGGGATCCCATGCGGTATAGCCGCGCGCTTCGAAGGTGGCGCGTAGGCCTCCGTTCGGGAAGCTCGAGGCATCGGGCTCGCCTTGGATGAGCTCCTTGCCCGAGAAGGTCATGATCACGCTGCCGTCGGGCTGCGGATTGATGAAGGAATCATGCTTCTCGCTCGTTACGCCAGAAAGCGGTTGGAACCAGTGCGTGAAGTGGGTCGCACCGTGTTCGATGGCCCATTCCTTCATAGCGTGCGCTACTACGTTGGCAACTTCCAAGTTGAGCGGTTCGCCATCGTTGATGGTGCGCATGAGCTCCTTATAGGTTGCCTTCGGCAGGCGCTCTTTCATCACGCGCTCGTCGAAGACCATGGTCCCGTAAATATCAGAGACATTGGCGGGGGAGTAGTCTTGTTCGCTGGTGGTGAAGGTTATGGTTTGGCTGTCCGATCCGGTTGACATGAGGTCTCCTTCTCTGCGATCCGCACGTAGGATCGCGTAAGACTTATTTCTCGACGCTAACTAGACTACGTAGCGAATGTTTCGAACATGCTTCATGGACGTTAATCTGTGTAACATTCGCTAATGATCTCGTGGGTGCAGGCGAGTGCGTCGGCGATTGCGTTCACCACGAGCGTCGAACCAAGGCGTGCATCACCCGCAGCGAAGATGGCAGGCTTGTTGTTCGCTGGGTCGGCTTCGCGCAGGCAGTGTGCACCACTGCGCTCGGGCAGCGAAACATCGAAGGCTTCGAAGACGGCAGGATTCGCACCGGTGAAGCCCTTCGCGATCAGCACGAGCTGCGCAGGGATGGTAGCTTCTGTGCCTTCCACCAGATGGCGACCACCATCGTACGAAAGATCCTGTACGTGCACGTGGGCAACCGAGCCCGCTTCGGCGCCTTCGCCACCACTGAAGGCGATCGTATCGGTCGAGAAGATGCGGGGGTCTTCTCCGAAGCGCTCGCTCGCTTCCCGCTGGCCGTAGCCTTGCGAGAAGACTACGCGTTCAGCTGGCCATACTGCTTGAGCATCGCAGGTCTCTGGCGCGCGCTGAGCACGGATCACCTGGGTCACGCGCGCTGCCCCTTGGCGCAGCGCGCAGGCAACGCAGTCGTTTCCGGTATCGCCACCGCCGATCACGACCACATCCTTGCCTTCGGCGCTGATTGAGCAGTCGCGTTCATCAAGGTAGGCGCTCGCGACTTCCGAAAGATATTCGAGGGCGAAATGAATGCCGGAAAGCTCGCGCCCCGGCAGCGCAACATCGCGCGCAACGTTTGCGCCCGTTGCGATCACCACCGCATCAGATTCAGCAGCGATCGCATCTGCGCAGGCACACGCATCAACGCCGCAGTTAAATTCGATGCCGCTCTCGCGCATCAAGTTCACCCGACGCTCGATGATCCACTTCGGCAGCTTCATGTTGGGAATGCCATACATGAGCAGGCCACCAGGGCGACCGGCCTGCTCGTAGATGCGCACGCGCCATCCGCGCCGCGCCATCTCCCAAGCGCATGCCAGACCCGCTGGCCCCGAGCCGATCACGCTCACCAGCGGCGCATCGGCGGCAGGGGCGGGAAGCGGATCGATACCGTTTTCCCAGGCGATATCAGAAAGCGCGCGTTCGTTGTCGTTGATCGTGACCGGCGCCTTATGCAGCCCTAAGTTGCAGGCCACTTCGCAAGGGGCCGGACACACGCGCCCGGTGAATTCGGGGAAGGGGTTCGTGAGCGCCACGCGTGCCACCGCGTCCTCGAAACGATGCTGGTAGAGCAGATCGTTCGTCTCGGGAATCAGGTTATGCAGCGGACACCCCACCGCGTGCAGCGAATCACCTAACGCAACGCCGGTCTGGCAGAACGCCACGCCGCAATTCATGCAGCGGCTCGCCTGTTCGCACTGCTCTTCAAGCGTGAGCGGAAGTGCGAATTCCTCGAAATCGTTCAGCGATTCGGAAGCAGGTCGCAGGCCATGATCGACGCGCTCCGTATGTAAGAAAGCTCCAACTCGTCCCATGGCTATGCTCCCATCTTCGTGATCTCGAAGGCCAGCTCTTGCGCCTCTTCGTGCGTGTGACCCTGTGCTTCGTATTCGGTGATCAAATCGAGCATCTTGGCGTATTCGATCGGGATCACCTTGATGAAGTGCGTTTTGATATCGTCGAATTGGTAGAGCATCATCACGCCCAGCGGGCTTGCCGTTGCTTCTACATGCGCTTCGAGTAGCTCGCGAATGCGCGCGATATCGGCTTCATTTGGGCTTGCGAGCTCGACCAGCTCCAAGTTACAGTGGCTCTTCAGTGTCTTCGTCTCGTCGTAGACATACGCGATGCCGCCCGACATGCCCGCAGCGAAGTTGAGCCCCACTTCGCCCAGCACCAGCACCTCGCCACCGGTCATGTATTCGCAGCCGTTTTCTCCTACGCCTTCCACCACCAGCTCGGCTCCTGAATTGCGCGCACCGAAGCGCTGGCCTGCAAGACCGTTCACGAAGCCCTGACCTGCGGTTGCGCCGTAGAAGGCAACGTTGCCCACCAGGATGTTCTCTTCCGGGCGATAGGTCGCGTTCGCCGGCGGGGTGAGCGCGAGCGTGCCACCGGAAAGCCCCTTGCCGAAGTAATCGTTGGTGTCTCCCGCTACCTTAAGCGTGATGCCTTGCGGCAGGAAGGCGCCGAAGCTCATGCCGCCCGAGCCTGCACAATCGATCTCGATCGAGCCTGCGGGCAGGCCTTCAGGATGGCGTGCGGTTACCTGCGAGCCGAGCATCGTGCCCACGCAGCGATTCACGTTCGAGATATCGGCATGGAAGCGGATGGGCTCGAGGTGCTCGCGGGCGCTTTCGGTATAGGGGATGAACAGCGTCGCATCGAGTGTTTCGGGCAGCGTGTTGGGTGCCTGCGCTTCGGTGAGGAAGTGCGGGCAGTGCGCCACCGGGATCGCGCGGCCGAATTCGACCTCAGGCTTCACGAGCAGCGCCGAAAGATCGACCAAGTTGGCCTTCCAGCTGCGCGCATCGTGCGTCTGACGCAGGCATTCCACCTGGCCCACCATCTCGTCGATTGTGGCGAACCCAAGCTCGGCCATGATCTCGCGTGTTTGCTCGGCCACCATCATCATGTAGTTCACCACGTATTCCGGCTTGCCGCAGAAGCACGCCCGCAACTCGCGGTTTTGCGTGGCGATGCCCACTGGGCAGGTATCTTGCTGGCAATCGCGCTGCATCAAGCAGCCCATCGCGATGAGCGGCATGGTGGCGAACCCGAATTCTTCGGCGCCCAAGAGGCAGGCGATCGCCACATCGCGACCATCCATCAACTTGCCATCGGCTTCGAGCACGATGCGGCTGCGCAGACCGTTTTGCAGCAGGGTTTGTTGCGTTTCGGCCAGGCCCATCTCGAGCGGCAGGCCTGCATGATGGATCGAATCGCGCGGGGCTGCACCTGTGCCACCGTTCGAACCGGAGATGAGGATCTTGTTAGCACCGCCCTTGGCAACGCCGGTTGCGATCGTGCCCACGCCCGTTTCGGAAACGAGCTTGACCGATACGCGCGCTCTGGGGTTGGCGTTCTTCAGATCGAAGATGAGCTCGGCCAGGTCCTCGATCGAATAGATGTCGTGATGCGGCGGCGGCGAGATAAGGCCGATGCCCGGTGTGGAGCGACGGGTACGCGCGATCCACGGCCACACCTTACCGCTGGGCAGGTGACCGCCTTCGCCGGGCTTAGCACCTTGCGCGAGCTTGATCTGGAGCTCGTCGGCGCTCATGAGGTAGCGGCTCGTCACGCCGAAGCGCCCTGAAGCGATCTGCTTGATGGCGCTGCGCTTGGAATCTCCATTGGGAAGCGGGGTCTCGCGCGCGGGGTTCTCGCCGCCTTCGCCAGAATTCGAGCGGCCGCCGATGCGGTTCATGGCGATAGCCAAGCATTCGTGCGCTTCTTTCGAGATGGAGCCGTAGCTCATCGCGCCGGTGTTGAAGCGCTTGACGATCTCGCTTGCGGGCTCGACTTCCGAAAGCGGAATGGAGGGGCGGGTGGAGACGAACTCGAGCAAATCGCGCAGCACGATGGCGCGCCCCGGCTGGTGGACCGCTTCGCTGTAGGCAGCGAAGAGTTCGGGGTCGTTTGCGCGCACCGCACGTTGCAAGAGCGTGATGACCTGAGGTGTGATCAGGTGTTCTTCGCCGCGGGGACGCCAGGTGGTAATACCTGATGAAGGAAGCTGATCAGGCGCGGGAGACGTGCGTTGTTCGAGCGCCTGAGCGTAGTGCAGGTCGCATTCATGCTGCAGATCATCGATCGAAAGACCGCCAATGCGGCTGACCGTGCCCGTGAAGTGCGCATCGATGAGCTCGCTCGCAAGACCGACCGCTTCGAAGATCTGTGCGGCATGGTAGCCCTGCATGGTCGAGATACCCATCTTCGACATGATCGAAACGATGCCAGAGAGGATGGCGGCATTGTAGTTCGCGATGCCCGTTTCGGCATCGATCGCAAGCACGCCGCGCTCGGCTAGCGAAGCGATCGTATCGTGAGCAAGATAGGGATAGATGCCGGATGCGGAATAGCCCACCAACGTGGCGAAATCGTGCGCGGTGATCGCGTCGCCGCATTCCACGATCAGGTCCGCCTGCGTGCGCAGACCGCAACGCAGCAGGTGGTTGTGAACGCTCGAAACGGCCAGCAGGGAAGGCATCGGCACTTCGCCTTCGCCTACTCGATCGGAGATCGCAAGGATGCTCACGCCATCGCGCACCAGCTCTTCGGCCTGTTCGCACAGGCGATTCACGGCATCTGCCAGCGCGTGTTCGTTATCGGTCCTAGCTTCGTAGGACGCATAGATCTTCGCCCCCTTGAAGCCCTTCTCATCCATGGAGGCGAGCGCTTCGAAGGCATCGCGGGTAAGCAGCGGCGTATCGAGTCGCACCAGGCGGCAGTTCGTGCGAGCGTCTTCGAGCAGGTTGCCGTGGTTGCCGAGATAGAGCAGCGTGGAGGTGAGGTGCGATTCGCGCAGCGCGTCGATCGGGGGATTCGTGACCTGCGCGAAGAGTTGGTTGAAGTAATGGAAAAAGCGGCGCGGATGTTCCGATAAACATGCGAGAGGGGTATCCGCGCCCATCGACGCCAACGGCGCCTTTGCCTTTTCCGCCATAGGGATGATCGCTTCCTCGATATCGTCGAAGAAGTAACCATGTATAGCCTGTCGAGTGCTCAAGGCCATGCCTTCATCGAGGGTAGCCTCGAGCGGTTCTGCCGCTTTGGCGATAAGAGAGTCGAGCGTGTGGGTCTCGGCGTTGATCCAGTCGAGATAGGGTGCTTGGTTCGCCAGGTCATCCTTGATCTCGTCATCGAAGATCACGCGCCCTTCGCGCGGGTCGACGATAAGCATCTGACCGGGCCCTAAACTGCCTGCGATCAGGATCTTCGCTGGGTCGACATCAAGCGTACCGGCTTCACTGGAGAGAATGAGCCGATCGTCGGAGGTCACGTAATAGCGCGCGGGGCGCAAGCCATTGCGGTCGAGCACGGCGCCCATGATGATCCCATTGGTGAACGCGATAGCTGCGGGGCCTTCCCAGGCTTCCGTGAGCATGGATTGATATTCGCCCCAGGCGCTGCGCTTCTTTGAGAGCGTGGGGTTCTTGTCCCATGGCTCGGGCAGCAGCATCGAGATGGCACGCGGCAAGCTGCGGCCGTTCATGGTGATGAATTCGAGCATGTTATCGAGCATGGCCGAGTCGGAGCCTTCGCCGTTGAACACGGGCAGCACCTTCTCGAGCGAAGGGCCCATGACCGGCGAATAGAGGTGCGGCTCGCGGGCGAGCGTCCAGTTCACGTTGCAGCGCAGCGTGTTGATCTCGCCGTTGTGCACCATGTAACGATTGGGGTGCGCGCGCTCCCACGAAGGCGTGGTGTTGGTGGAGTAGCGCGAATGCACGAGCGCGATGGCAGTTTCGCAAGAGGCATCATCCAAGTCCTTGAAGAAACCGCGCATCTGCGTGGAGACGAGCATGCCCTTGTACACGATCGTGCGAGCGCTCATCGAGCAGACGTAGAAGGTCTTGTCGTCTAGGCTCTGCGTTTCCTTCGCGCGCTTTTCGATGGTGCGCCTACCTATATATAAGCGACGTTCGAAATCTTCATTCGTTTCGCAATCGGCAGGACGACCGAGGAATGCCTGCTTGATGGTGGGCATGCAATCGAGCGCGGCTTGGCCTAGGTCGTGGGGGTCGATTGGCACATCGCGCCAGAAGAGCAGCGGGATGCCCTCTTCGATGCAGCCATCTTCGAAGATGCGCATAGCTTCGGCTATGCCGTGTTCGTCGGTGGGGAGGAAGAGCATGGCCACGCCATAATCGCCTTCGTCAGGCAGCAGGCTGCCGCACTTTTGTGCTTCCTTACGGAAGAAACGGTGCGGGATCTGCAGCAGGATGCCGGCGCCATCTCCCGTGTTGCGCTCCAGGCCAACGCCGCCACGATGCTCCAAGTTTACGAGTACAGAAAGCGCATCGTCCACCATCTGATGGGAACGCACGCCTTTGATGTTGGCGAGCGCGCCAATGCCGCATGCATCGTGTTCGAACGAGCTGCGATACATGCTGGGCTGTGGCGTTGCTGCTTGAGACAAGTGCGTTTGAGCCTGTTGGGCGGATCGCTGCGCGCTTTGTTCTGCGCAGGTAGGTTCGCAAGGATGCGCGTGTGCGCATGTTGCTTCGCTTCTCATGTAGTACCCCTTTTCGCATGTTTTAAGGTGCTACTACCTTACGGAAGCTCTGTGTCGCCAATATTGCGCGATTGTTTCGCGTGCGTTAAATCGTTATCTTGCTCACTTTTGTGTTCAATCAGCGGAGAGGGCAAGGCAACGAGGCGACTCTTTGCCGACTAAATTCGTTAGTAATAAAACCCGAGCAAAGCAGCGACGCACGAAAGAACCTGCAAAAATGCAGGTTCTTGAGCAGGGAAGCGGGGAACCTCGTGTCTCGCGCTCGGCGCTGATCGAACCAAAAAAAGATGACGAACGACTGGGCAGTTCGTCATCTTTAGAGACGGCGGATGAGGTTCCAGCCCCACATGGTGATGCAATTCGGCACGATCTTGCCGATGATGCGCAGACAAAATGAGGGAATGCTGCAGCAGGCAACGGCAGCATGCATGCGGTTCATGAACAGCGCCCGCGACACTACGGTCGAGGCGTTTTGGGCGAAGAGCAAGTGGTTCACGGCGTGCGCATCTTTACTCTTGCGTGCTTGCGCCTCGAAGCCGGTCTTCACCCAGGTGGGGCAGAGTGCCGTTACGGTGATGCCGCTGCCGTGCAGCTCCCAGCGTAGTGCGCGGGTGTAGCGCAACACGAATGCCTTCGATGCTGCATAGACATTCATATAAGGCAGCGGGTAGAATGCAGCAGCTGAGGCAACTTCGATGATGCGTGAGCCGCGCTCCATGTGTGGCAAGCAGGCGCGCGTGAGCGCCACCACCGCGCGGGCGTCAAGATCGATCATCGCGGTTGCATCGTCGTTGGCGATATCTTTCCACGATCCGAACCTGCCAAAGCCCGCACAATTCACCAGATAGGTAACCACGCCGTTCGCTTCACCCAGATCCGCTTCGATGCGATCGATGTCTTCCTGTTTCGAAAGGTCAGCTGAAACCGCGCGCGCAGGAGTGCGCAGATCAGCGGCGATCGCTTCGAGCTTCGCAGTGTTGCGCGCCACCAGCCAGAATTCATCGATGTGATGCACGCCAACATCGGCGCGGGTCACGCTCGAGCGCACATTGAGCTGGCGCACGAATTCGAGCCCGAGTCCGCTCGAAGCGCCCGTAATGATTGCGATATGTTTCGGCGTTTCACTCATACTGTTCACGCTATGTTCCGTCTTCAAAGCGCCTGAACCCAAGGCCACTTTGGTTGTTTGCAAATCCATTGTAGGGCGCCCGACGAGCTGCCATCCCTCATCGCTCGAAGCTGTGGGTAGTTTGTCATCTTTTAAGTTGAAGGGTTCGTGAACTTTCTTGCGGGCAGGCATGAAAGTGGAGTTGAAAGCGGTAGTTCAAAGCGGCTTAGTGTATAATTACGAGCATCTTCATACCTGCACCAAAGCAGTGCGGTTCAGGGGTGAAAAGTAACCGTTGAGCTGCATATATGCCATATATTTTCATAAGATAGGGTTTCCCATGGAAAGCACAAAACCAAAGAATAAGACGCGCAATCTTATCATCACCGTCTGCGCCGCTGTCGTGGTCGTGGTCGTTGCGCTCGTTGTTTTCATGAACGTGAACACTCAACGCATCATCGATCAGAATACGCAGTACCTCGAAACTTCCACCAATCAAACGGTGCGTCGCGTGAACGATACGTTCTCCTCTTCGCTGCAGAGCGTGCAGACGGCAGCGGTGGTGTATGGGGATGCGATCAGTGATGAGGGCTTCAATCCGCGTACTGCGGCAACCATCCTCGATAATGCCCAGTTCGACCATACTTTCTTCATCGATGCGCAGGGTACGGCATATAACAACGATGGCTCCACTGCCGATGCGACCGACCGTGAATACTATATCGAAGGTGTGCAGGGTAAGAGCGGTATGTGCTATGTCGATAGTACGATCTTCGATGGTCAAAACGCCGTCGTCTTCTATGCACCGGTTGTTTTGGATAATGAAGTGATCGGCATCATGGCTTCGGTGCTCCGCGAAGAATCGCTCACGGAGGTTATGACCACCGAGTTCTACGGACAGTCCACCCCTACCTATCTTTGCGAGCGCGATGGCACGATGGTAGCGATGGCAGGTTCGGTGAAGCCAGATGCGCGCGATATCGATGAGATATTCATCGCACGCGGACTTAACGAAGAGCAGCTTGCTGTGCTCGATGTTGATATCGCAGAAGGCAATACGGTCAGCTTCACGTACGACACCTCCGAAGGCACGGGCAATACGTTCGTCACGAAACTTCCCGATTTCGATTGGATGCTCGTGCGTTCGTTCCCCGCAAGTATCACCAATGAAATGCTCCTTCGTGCAAACACGTCGGGCTTCATCCTGGTAGGAGGCGTGCTCCTTGCGGCGATCGTGGTGATCGTGGTGCTTACCATGCAAGCTCGTCGTGAGAACCAAGAGCTGCTGCTCGAGCGCCAGGAAGCTACGCGCATCATCGACGCCTCGACCAATCTGTTCGATAGTCTTTTCACGGTCGATCTCGAGAAGCACACCTACGAATTCTTGAAGAACGATAGTCAGCAGAAGAGCATTCCGCCGCGGGGCAATGCGTCTGACCTGCGTCAGTTCTTCGACAAGATCATCGATAAGAATTCGCTCTCAACTGATGCTCACGAGAAATTTGACAAGGACAATATCGCCAGCATTCTCACTCCAGGTGTACGCTTCATCCAAGAGGAATGGCGTACGAACGATCGAGAGAATCCGTGCTGGTATCAGGCCTCGATCCTCTGTCTTGCACGCGATGCGCAAGGCAAGCCGACCAGTGTGCTCGTAGCCATCCAAGACGTTACGGATGCGAAGGCGGAAGAACTGCGTGCGCATATCGCACTCGAAGATGCATTCAAAGCAGCTGAGCATGCTTCGCAGGCTAAGAGCGACTTCCTCAATTCAATGTCGCATGACATCCGTACCCCTATGAACTCCATCATGGGTCTTACCGCTATCGCAGGTATGCATGTCAATGATCCTGAGCGCGTGCGTGAATGCCTTACGAACATCACGTCGGCTTCGCGCCATCTGCTTGGCTTGATCAACGAAGTGCTCGATATGGCTAAGATCGAATCAGGCTCGATCGATCTGGCGGAAGAGCCCTTCAACCTCTCCGAGTCGATCGAGAACCTCATCACTATGATGAACCCCCAGATCGCAGCCAAGCACCAGGAGCTCAAAGTTGAGCTTGTCGATATCAAGCACGAGCATGTTCTGGGCGATCCCACCCGTTTGCAGCAGGTGTTCGTGAACATCATGGGCAACTCGGTCAAGTTCACGCCAGAAGGGGGCACCATCGGGCTGCGTATCACCGAGCTTCCGAGCTCGATCCAATCCAGTGCGTGTTACGAGTTCGAGTTCAGCGACACTGGATGCGGCATGAGCGAAGAATTCATGAAGCGCCTGTTCGAGCCTTTCTCTCGCGCGAACGATTCGCGCACCACTAAGGTCGAAGGCACAGGCCTTGGCATGGCTATTGTAAAGAGCGTGGTCAGCCTTATGAGCGGCACGATCGATGTCGAATCGAAAGAGGGCGAAGGTACCACCTTCACCGTTATGGTTCACATGAAATTGCGCGATGCCGAACAGGAAGACCTGAGCGATCTTGAAGGAATCCCTGTCCTGGTCGTCGACGACGATGAAGTTGCCTGCGAAGGTGCCTGCATCCTGCTCGACGATATTGGCATGAAGTCTGAATTCCGCCTCTCTGGTCCGGCAGGCATCGAAGCGGTCAAGAGCAGGCTCGATAACGATCCGTATCGCGTGGTCATCCTTGATTGGCGCATGCCGGGCATGAGCGGTCTTGAAGCCGCCAAGCATATTCGTGAGGCAACGAATGAGGCAGTGCCGATCATCATCCTTTCCGCTTACGATTGGTCGATGATCGAACAAGAAGCACGCCAGGTAGGTGTTGATGCCTTCATCTCCAAGCCGCTGTTCCGCTCTCGTTTGGTGCAAGTGATGAAAGAGCTGCTCGTGGGCGAGATGAAGAGCGTGATCGATGAGAAGGCGATGCTCGAAGAGCTTGCGTTCCAGGGCAAGCGCGTTCTGCTCACCGAAGACAACCCCATGGCAGCCGAGATCGCCCGTGAGCTGGTCGAGATGACAGGCGCAGCCGTCGAGCATGCCGAGAACGGCAAGCTCGCGCTCGATATGTTGCTCGAGCATGAGCCTGGCTATTACGACATCGTGCTCATGGATATCCAGATGCCGGTCATGAACGGCCATGAAGCAGCTTCGGCCATTCGCGCTCAAGCTGATAAGCGCCCCGATATGGGTCAGATCCCGATCGTTGCACTTTCAGCCGATGCCTTCGCTGAAGATGTGTGTCATGCGCGCAGTGCTGGCATGAACGATCATATGTCGAAGCCGCTCGAGATCGAAACGCTCGTTCGTATGCTGAAGAAATGGGTTAGCTAGCCAACGAGCGAATTCTTCGGGCAGGTGAGCGTATTTTCGCGCACAATCGTACTGCGTAATCTTGCGCGTCGGTTTTTCGCGTCAAAGGATGTTCATGGCAATCAAAGAATCTCAAGGCACCGTTCCCTCAAACGGCGGACGTGAGCACTTCGCTTCGCGTCTTGGCTTCATTCTCATCAGCGCAGGGTGTGCGATCGGGCTCGGCAACGTTTGGCGTTTTCCTTATATTGCTGGCGAATATGGTGGCGCAGCTTTTATCCTGCTCTATTTGATCTTTCTTGTGATCCTTGGCCTTCCTGTCATGATCATGGAATTCGCGATCGGCCGTGCGAGCCAGCGCAGTTGCGCGCGTGCCTTCGAACGTTTGCAGCCTTCAGGCAAATGGAACTGGTTCAGTTGGTGGTCGTATATCGGCTGCATGATCTTGATGATGTTCTACACCGTTGTGTGCGGCTGGATGCTCGCCTATATGGCGAAGATGGCTACCGGCGAGTTCGTCGGTCAAAGCGTCGAAGGGGTCGCAGGCGTGTTCTCTGCGATGCTCGGTAGCCCTACCGAAATGCTCGGCTGGATGCTCGCGGTCATCGTGATCGGCTTTCTTGTGTGCAGCCTCGGTCTGCAGAAGGGCGTCGAGCGCATCACGAAGATCATGATGATCTGCCTGTTGTTCGTGATGGTGGCGCTCGTGTTTCGCTCGGTTACGCTGCCAGGGGCAGGGGCAGGCCTCGAATTCTATCTCATTCCCGATTTCGAGAAGATGTTCGGTGGTGGCATCGGGCACTTCGGTGAAGTCGTGTATGCGGCTATGGGCCAGGCGTTCTTCACGCTCTCGCTCGGCATTGGCGCCATGGAAGTGTTCGGTTCGCGCATTGGCAACGATCGCGCGCTCACGGGCGAAGCGCTGCGCATCTGCGGTCTCGATACGTTCGTGGCGATCGTGGCGGGCCTCATCATCTTTCCTGCGTGCTTCGCGTTTGCTGTTGCTCCTGATCAGGGGCCAGCGCTCGTGTTCGTTACCTTGCCAAATGTATTCGAGCAGATGCCCTTCGGTCAGGTTTGGGGAACGCTGTTCTTCGTGTTCATGAGCTTCGCTGCGCTCTCGACCATCATTGCGGTGTTCGAGTGCCTCATCACGTTCACGATGGAGCGCTGGAACGTATCGCGCTCGCAAGCGATCGCCCGCACCGCCTTGCTTGTGACGGTTTTGAGCATTCCGTGTGCGCTTGGCTTCAATGTGTGGTCAGGTGTGGGGATCCCTGGCATCGGCGATATCCAGTCGATCGAAGATTTCATCGTATCCAACAACCTGTTGCCACTGGGTAGTTTGCTCTATGTGATCTTCTGCGTCACGCGCAGTGGATGGGGCTGGGATAATTTCCTCAAAGCTGCCGATGTCGGTGAAGGCATCAAATTCCCGCGCTGGTCTCGCTATTGGCTCACGTTCGGCGTGCCGATCCTGATCGGGATCATCTTCGTGATGGGCTATGCGCCGAAGTTCGCGCTGTGGTTCGGGCTCGGCTAAACGCAGCGCTTCGTCATATCTCGTGTGCTTCATCGTTCGTTGTAGGTGAACGCGCAATGCTTTTTTGGTTTTGTCTGCATCTTGCGTACAAAACATGGAGAGATTGCGAGTTTTCTTACGGCACTTGTACTCTTTATGTCCGCTCTATAACATGTTCGCCACGTTTTGCGATTCATGCAACGAACGCAAAACAAAGATAGTACTGTTTGTCACATCATTATTGGTGTGTAAGAGCTCCGAAAGGAGTATGAGATATGATTCGTAAAGCAATAGGAACCTATAAGCATTCGTTCATCGTCGCATCGCTTCTTGCGATCAGCGCCGTCGCTCTTTCGGTCTGCTTTGCTTTTTCAAGCCCGCTCTTGGCTTCGGCGGAAAATACCGAATCCGCGGAAACGCTCGAGGTGATCGAAGAAGTTGCTGCTCAGCGTGACCAAGCGATCGAAGAGGTCGAAGCGATCATCGAAGAGCGCGCTGCGAACGAGCAGCAAGGTGAACAAGACCTCACGGCTACGGGCAATTTGAGCGATGCCAACATTGCAACGCTCGAAAAGGAAAACGAGCAGAATGCACAGGATAACCCCGCAGCTACCACGCCCAGCGATGATTGCACGGTTACCATTCGTTATCTTGAATACATGAACTACGATGACGAGCCAGATGCGGTCATTGACGAAATGGGCCGCCGCGTGCTGGGAACGCGCGTCCTCACGGGCCTGAAAGAGGGCGAGGTGCTCAATGCCTGGAATTATGTTGTCGATATTCCCGAACATTTCTTCTTTGATGGTTGGCCGCTGAACCTTACGGTTACGACCGACCCGAACAAGAACACCTTCGATTTGATCTATATCAAGAAGTGGAACAGCGAATACACGGTCAACTACTATGTGATGACCGGCGCTGATCTTAGTGCTGATACGTGGTCGGAAGCATTGGCACCCGATGATGTTGAATTCATCAAGATGGGTTCAGAGACGTTCGATAATCAGCGTTTCGACAAGCTCGTTGAAGGGGATGCCTACGAATACAAGCTCGATGATATGTATGTGATCGATACCTATCCGGCTGAGATTCGCCTGGGCACTGATCCGGATAACAACGTGATCAACGTGCTCTATACCCCTACTTCATCAACGCTTCCTGACGATCTTGAGGTGCCTGACGATATCATCCCACCAGCAGATGAGGGCGACACAGGTAGCGGAGATACCGGCAGTGGAGATAACGGCACTGATTCAGGAGACAATGGCAGCGGCGATTCTGGCGCCGGCACGCCTGCACCCGATCTGCCTTCCGATGGCACCTTTGACAAGGATGACATCAGTTCCACCTTGCCCGATGGCGTGACCGACGACGATGAATCCAAGGATGATTTCTTGGGCAACGAGGTCGATCGCGGTGAGCTTGATGCTACCGACGAGATGCTTGCGAACCCCGTGAGCAAGGAGCAGGCTAACCAAGCGCTTGCAGACTATCGGGATAGCCTCTATGAGGCAGATAATCTCGCAGAGACAGGTGATGGTGTGCCGATCATCGCTTGGGTCTCAGGAGCTACCGCGCTTGTTGCACTGGTGCTGTTAGGCTTCTACCTCATGCGTTCGCGCAAGCACGATTGATGACAAACTACCGGGCAGTTTGTCGCCTTTAGCAAGATTCTTCGAGCTCCGCGAAATCGTGGGGCTCGTTTGCTTCTGCCATAACGTGTTCGATCAATTCTTCATACCCACGCAGGGCGGCAAAGGGTTTGAATTGACGCGCGCGATCGGGGTGGGGCTTGCCTAAGATGTAGCGTTCTGGATGGGCGCTGTTGCGCGCGCTATAGGGCAGTTCGTTAGGCATTATGTCCTCCTACGAGATGCGTGCGCTCAAGTCCGCGTGCTTTTTCCTTGTACGAAGTACCGCGCATGACCGCGCCCTTGCCGAATCTCTGCTTTATCGCAAGCAGCGCGTCCTGTTGTGCGCGTTCTTCTTCCTCGGCTTCGATGTTGCTGAAGAGCGTGTGCGTGGCGTATTCTTCGGGCTCGAGGTTTCCGCAGCTGATGTTGATGCGCCGAATGGGCAAATCGTGCCGCACGCGCTGGCAGTACAGCTCGTCGAATATGTGCAGGAGTTCTTTGAAGGAATTGGTCGAAAAGCCAAGCTTGTGGCTTACGCTCGTGTGCGATCCGCCACGTATGCCTTCGCTCGCCTCAGTGCGCTCTTTCGAAGTCAGACTGCTGCTTTCTTGGGAGCGCTTCTTTCCATCATCCTTCTTATAGCCAATATAGAGGTGCACGGAACTTGCGACCACCTGCTTGTCTACGAGCTCCAGTGCAGTTTCGTCGACCATCTCGCGCAGCACCATGCGTGCCTCATCGAAGGTGTAGTCGCACGGGAGCACCTGGCCATTGCCGAATGAGGTGCTCTCAGGTTCGTAGGCTTTGATCTCGGCGATCGTGCAGGGTTCAAGTCCCCAGGCGTGGTCGATCAAGTATTCGGCATTCACGCCGAACTCTCGGTAGAGCAGATCGATATCAGCGTGGGCCACCCCTTCAAGATCGCGAATGCCAAAGCGCGCGAGCCGCGTAGCGATACCGCGTCCGATCTGCCAGATATCGGTGATGGGACGGTGATGCCAGATGTGCTGCTTGAAGCTCTCTTCGTCCAGCACGCCGATGCCGTCTTTGCAGTGCTTCGCAGTAATATCGAGCGCCACTTTTGCCAAGAAGAGGTTCGGACCGATGCCGGCAGTGGCCGTGATGCCCGTTTCCTCATAGACCGCAGCGCGCATGCGATCAACGAGGGCTTTCGCGCTGGTCTTGTAGAGGGAAAGATAGGGTGTGAGGTCGATGAAGCATTCGTCGATCGAATAGACATGCAGATCAGCAGCGCTCACGAAGCGCAAGTAGATCGAAACGATCTTTGCCGAAACCTCCATGTAGAGGCGCATGCGCGGCTTCGCCATGAAGTACTCGATGCCTTCAGGGATCTCGAACACGCGACAACGCCCCGGTACTCCGAGCGCTTTCATGGCGGGGGAGACGGCCAGGCAGATGGTCTTTTCGGTGCGTTCAGGATCGGCGACCACGAGGTTTTTCTCGAACGGATCCCACTTGCGGTCAACGCATTCTACGCTGGCGTAGAAGCTCTTCAAATCGATGCAGCAGTATGTTCTTGGTGTTTCGTCCACGCGCCCAGTATAACACACAAACGAACATATGTTCTAGTTTCAAGTAGGCTCATGGGGGCGAGCACGATGGAGGAGCAGCTAGGCGAGCTCGGCTTCGATCACTTCAGCAAGGCGCTTGATGCCTGAGCGGATGGTCTCCTCGTCGGCGTTCGTGAAGTTCAAGCGCAGCGTGGAGCGCTTGCCGCCTTCCGCGTAGAACGGATCGCCAGGAACGAAGGCGACGTTTTGCTCGAGTGCTTTGTCGAACAGATCCATCGCGAAGATCCCTTCAGGAAGCGTTACCCAGAGGAACATGCCGCCTTCCGGGATGGTGAATTCGACCCCATAGGGGAAGAACTCCTTCATGGCATCGACCATGGCACGTGCCTGGCTACGATAGAGTTCGCGGATCTTGGTGAGGTGCTCGTCGAGCTCATTGTGCATGAGGTAGTCATGGATGACGTACTGCGCAAACACGTTGGTGTGCAGGTCAGCTGCCTCTTTTGCTGTTGAGATGTTGCGCAGGAGGTTGTGGTCTTTCGTGAGCAGATATCCCATGCGGAAACCGGGCGTGACGGTCTTGGAGAAGGACCCCATGACCACGCCATGCGGGTGGTTCGTCGCACCGATATAAGGCAGCGATTCACCTTCGAAGCGCAATTCGCCATAAGGATCATCTTCAACTACCACGATGTTGTGCTTCGAGAGGGCCTCGCGCACCTGCTCGCGGTTCTCAGCTGTATAGGTAAGGCCCGTGGGATTCTGGAAGTTCGGGATAAGGTAGATCATCTTCGCACCCGCATCGAGCGCCGCGTTCAGTTCGTCGATGTTGAGCCCTTCGCTCGTGAGCTCAACCCCGCGGAATACCGGTTGCTGAAGCGCGAAAGCCTGGATGGCAGCAAGGTAGGTGGGGTTCTCCACGATCACGCCATCACCCTTGTCGAGTAGCACCTTGCCGAGCAGGTCAAGGATCTGCTGCGAGCCCGTGGTGATGAGCACGTCATCGAGCACGTAATCGGTGCCGAAGCGCTTGTTGTAACGATCGGCGACCCATTGGCGGAGCTCATCGATGCCTGCGGTCGAGGAATACTGGAAGGCGTTCGGGCCTTGTTCGGCCACCACGCGCTCCATCGATTTCAAAAGTTCGTCTTCTGGAAACGAAATGGGATTGGGCAATCCACCTGCGAACGAGGTCACGTTCGGGTCGGATGCTGCTTTGAGGATGCTACGAACGAAGGAAGGAGGAGTCGATTTGATCCCATCGGAAAGCAGTGCTTCGGTATTGAAAAGGGATGCGGTGTCGTTCATTAGGTTCCTTCCTCGCGCTCTTATGCTCGTTTTATTATCGCGCGCACTTTTGACTTTAGCGCGATAGATGGGTGGAGGTTCTTATTCGGTATTTGAAAGGACGCACGGAGCTCGCGAGCGCTCTTTTCCTGCGAAGCAGGGGAGTGCCTCTATTCGTTCAGTTGCCCGACGAGATTGTCGGTCTCGCGTGCGATACGCACCTCTTCATCGGTGGTGACCACGCAGATCTTGATCGGGCTATCGTCGATCGAGATGATACGGTTCACGCCGATCTGACCAGTAACGTCGTTGCGTTCGTGGTCGAGGATCATGCCCATGTGAGCAAGGCCCGCGAAGATGCGTTCGCGCAGTTCAGCGGAGTTCTCGCCAATGCCTGCGGTCATGACCACCGCATCAGTGCGCGTCATGGCGGCGTAGTAGCCGCCGATGGCCTTCTGAATGCGGTAGACATACATATCGATCGCAAGATCGGCAAGCTCGTTGCCCGCTGCCGCAGCTGCAAGCACATCGCGCATGTCAGCCGATACGCCCGATACACCCAAGATGCCGCTCTCCTTGTTCAGGATCGCATCCATCTCGTCGAAGGATTTGTGCTCGCGGCGCATGAGGTACGTAACGATAGCCGGATCGATGGAACCTGAGCGCGTGCCCATCATCAATCCTTCGAGCGGGGTGAACCCCATGGAGGTGTCGATCGATTTGCCGTGGTTCACTGCTGTGATCGAGCCGCCGTTGCCCAGATGGCAAGTGATAAGGCCCAGGTCGCGCAGGGGTCGTCCAAGCAAGTTCGCGGCTTGCTGTGCGGCATAACGATGGCTCGTTCCGTGCGCGCCATAGCGGCGAATGCGGTACTTCTCGTAGTATTCACGCGGCAGGGGGTACATGTAGGCTTTCGCTGGCATGGTCGCATGGAAAGCGGTGTCGAAGACCGCGACCTGCGGGGTGTTGGGCATCGCTTCGCGCATGAGGTCGATGCAGGCATCGGCGGGAGGGTTGTGGAGCGGTGCGAGCTCTTCGCAGATGGCAAGCTTTTCGCGCACGGCCTCATCGATGATGACCGAACGTGTGAAGTATTCGCCACCGGCCACCACGCGGTTGCCGATCGCATCGATCTGCGAAAGGCTGCTGATGGGAGACTCGGGGTCGTCCACCAGGATATCGAGCAGCTTGGCAAGGCATTCTTGCACGGGCATATCAGCCACGTTATAGGTGGTCTTTTGGAAATCGGGGGCGAACGAAACGTTCATGAATGCGCCTGGCGTGCCAACCTTTTCAGCAAGGCATTTCATCAGCGTTACCTTGCCATCAGTTTCGATCAGTTGGCTTTTGAGCGAAGAGCTTCCTGCATTCACTACGAGCACGCGCATGGGCATCTCCTTTTTTAGGGTTGTGAACAAAATGTCCAAGAAAAGATTGGGGAACATTATAGCAAAGACCTGTCTTGAGCCTGCTTGGGGCCATGCGCGCCGCAGAGCATGCTCCTCTCTAAAATGCGCACTGCAAGCTGCTCCCCTTAAAGCTCCTCATACGAACAGGCAGCCCCTTGGACCGCCTGTTTGTATCATGCGGTATGAAGTTGTGTTTCTGCTTCTGCTTCTGCTTCCGCGCCTGCGTCTGCGCAAGGATGCTACTTCTTCGCTTCGTTGATCTTGTCGACAACAGCATCCTTCGCTTCGCTAGCGCGATCTCCGACGGCCGTTGCCGCCTCTTTCGCCTTATCCGCAGTGGCCTGACCAGCCTCTTTGGCGCGATCAGCCGCAGCATGCGCGCCTTCGCCCACTTTATCCTTGAGGGTTTCCGCTGCGCCGCCGATCTTGTCGGCACCCTTCTCCAGACCTTCTTTTACGTCTTCAGCTGCTTCTTTGATCTTCTCTTTGAAATCCATGATGACCTCCTTACTCTAAAGTCCATCCGTTTCTTGCTCGCTTCTGCAAAGGTTGCTTCAGGAAAGGAGCCTTTGCAGATCGCGGGCTTACCGTGCACGCTGTTTCTGTCACCGTGATCGGTGAACACATCATAGAGGGCGCAGAGGGGGCGTGGGGCCATACAGCTCGATCCGATGCCAAGCGTTCGCTGTTCTGTAACGGAACCGACAGAAGGTTAGGAGCGATCAGGCGAAGAATCCTGCATGCGCTGCCAGAAGCGTCGTGCGATCGCTGCGCAGATGCAAGAGAGCACTCCTAATATGCCGCCAACAAGACCGACTTCCCCAAGTCCTGCGTGGGTCACGACAAGACCTCCCACGAGCGTGCCGAAGGCGATGCCGATGTTGAACGAGGTGGGCTCGATGGAGGCAGCAAGTACGAGCGCGCGTGGATGGCGCTTGCGTGCGACGCCCATGAACATCGTGATGCACGAGATCGAGAAGCTATACATGAGCAGCGCAATAAGGAAGATGGGCACGAGCGCAAGTGCGCTATTCGTCTTGCAGAGCCAGAGCGCAAAAAGGGCGAGCGCGAGTGCGAACAGCATCGCAGGAATGGGCTTCATGCCCGCGCGTACATCCACCACGCCCGAGATCAGATCGGACACGATGCAGATGATGCCGAAGACGAGCAGGATAAGGCCTGATTGCGCTGGCGGGAATCCGAGGTAGGTTTCGAGGTAGGGGGCTACGTAGCCATAGAAGGTGTAGACCGCTCCTACGCCGAAGGTGAAGAGGAGCACGCCGAAGATGATGGGCGGTTCCTTGAAGAGAATCACTTGTTCGCGCAAAGAGGCGAGAGCGGAGTGCTTTTGCGCGGAGCCTTCTTTGTGCGGAGATGCTTCGTGCGGCACGAAGATCGTGAGCAGCACGGCGGATACGAGCGCGAAGACGAAGGCGGCATCCATTGCCACCTGCCAGGTGAGGTATTCGACGATGAAGCGTCCCGCGCTCGTTGCGAGCACGAGCGCGATCGAAAAGGCTGCATAGATGATCGAGATGCCGATCGACGAACGATGTGCGCCCAGCAAGTCAGGCACGTAGGTGGTGGCAACGGCAAGCAGCGGACCAGAGACCGCGCCCATCACGATACGCGAGATGAGCAGTACTTCATAGGTGGGTGCGGTGGCGGAAACGAAGTTGCTCACCACGAAGATCGCAAGGTAGACAACCAGAATGGTCGAGCGCCGAAACGATCCAGTGAAGATCGAGAGCAGCGGGGTCGCGATAGCGTAAGCGAGCGCAAAGAGGCTGATCAGCTCCCCAATGCGCGCGATCGAGCAGCGGTAATTCTCGGCGAGCTCAGGTTCGATGCCGATGACCACGAACTCCGAACAACCGAGCGAAAACCCAAGAAGAACGAACAGCACGAAGCAGAGCATGCTCCTTTTCGTGGTCTTCTTCGCAAGCACTGCCGCTTCGGTGCTCCCTTGCGCTTGCATGATGTTCGCGTGGTGGTCTGTTCGAGTCGTTTTTTCCATGCTCGCTATACTAGCTCAATCAGGTTGGTGGGAACGACGAATCGGCGAAGCCTGCGCCTTATGAAGCGAGAGGACGCTCCCTGTTCGCGCCTGTTAGCCGCGGTAGTAGAGCACCGCGATCTGCGTGCGGTTGGAGAGCGCCTTTTTGGAAAGGATCGAACTGATGTGATTGCGCACGGTCCCTTCGGAAAGAAAGAGCGTGCTTGCGATCTCGCGATTGTCCATCCCTTGCGCCACGAGGCGAACAACGCTGAGTTCGCGCTCAGTCAAGTCGGCGAAGCGTTCTGCCTCATGTGCGATCAGCCGCGCGGTCTCATTGTCCTCTTCGGTATTTTGCCCAGCAGCCTGCATGAGCGAAAGATAGCCTTCGCGCAGATCGTCATAAGCGAAACGGTATGCTTCGCGCTCGCTCGTCTCGCGCAAGTTGCGCACCGCAAGAACGACTGCGATCGCGCACAAGAGCACTTCGACGCCCACCACCACTTCAAAAGCGTCCGCTATCCCTGCCGCAGCAAGCCCTTCTGCAATAAGAGACCCCTGCACTTGCAGGCCGATGCCGTACGACCCCGTTACGCCAGAAGCATTCAAGGCTATCACGCCCACAAGCGGTGCGATCCAGATCAGGCGAACGAGCCACGAGCGTTCGTGCAGGGCAAGATAGACCACTGCGGGTAGGTAGAAGAAGACATCGCCGATCACGGCCGCACAGAGACAGAAAAGGATTTGAGCACTTATCCGCACGGGCTTGTTCGCGTAGGCACAGATGCAGATCAGTACCACGGCGGCGAGCAATCCCACGATGGCGATCTCGCTCTTGCTCGCAAGAAGCGAGAACAAACAACAGAGAAGAGCCAGCACTATTTCATCGACGAAATTTCTCATGCCCTTATTGTAGCGTTTGTGGCGTTCTTCTCAGTTTTGTAAAAAATGCCAGTTCATCTTTGGATTCTTCCTATGGATGACAAATGTCATATTCTCAAGGGCTGCGGCTTGAGAATATGATGAACGTGGCTTTTATACACAAGATGAGCATCTCTTCGCACGTCCCGCGCCCTCGCGCCTTATTCGCGTGAGGAAGGCGCTATCGTTTTTGTAGGAAGAAAGAGGAATCCCGTGGAACCGATCGTATCCGTCAAGGACCTTGTCAAACGTTACGGAAGCGCGGTGGCGCTCGATCACTTCACGCTCGAGATCGCACCGGGCGAGATCTTCGGCTTGCTCGGACCGAACGGCAGTGGAAAGACGACCGCCATCAATTGCATCTTGCAGTTGCTCACCTACGATCGTGGCGAGATCTGCCTGTTCGGCCAGCCTATGACGCAGACGCGCTACGACCTGAAACGGCGCATCGGCATCGTGCCGCAGAATATCGCGGTGTTCGAAGAGCTGAGCGTGCAGCAGAACATCGATTACTTCTGCAGCTTGTATGTTTCAGATGCGGCAGAGCGCAAGCAGTTGGTGAAGCGTGCCATCGAATTCGTCGGGCTTGAAGATTACACCCGCGCGCGTCCTAAGAAGCTCTCTGGGGGTCTTTTGCGGCGCCTCAATATAGCTTGCGGCATCGCGCATCGTCCTGAGCTCATCTTCCTCGATGAACCTACCGTGGCGGTCGATCCGCAGAGCCGCGCATCGATCCTCGATGGCATCAAACAGATGAATGCCGAAGGGTCGACCATCGTCTACACCAGCCACTACATGGAAGAGGTCGAAGAGATCTGCACGCGCATCATGATCATGGACAAAGGGCACACGCTCGCGTGCGGCACGAACGAGGAGCTCAAAGCGCTCGTTGCAGCAGGCGAGAAGATCATCATCGAAGCAGACGTTTCCGAAGCAGCGCTCATCAAGTTGCGTTCGCTTCCGCATGCGCTACGCGTGGAGTATGAAAACGGCCGGCTGGAAGTGGTGTGCGAGAACGCTGAGCACAATGTGGCCGATGTGCTCGATGCCCTTTCGGCAGCACGCATCAAGCCTGGGCGCATTTGGGCTGAACCGCCTACGCTCAACGATGTGTTCTTGGAGATCACCGGTCGCGAGCTACGTGATTGAGGGCGGTTATGTGGGCTAGTTTCAAATACTCATTGCTTCAGCTCGTACGGGTACCCGGCGTGCTCATCTGGACGCTCGCCTTTCCGATCGTGCTCGGTTCACTGTTCGTGATGATGTTCGGCGCACTCGATGAGCGTGCGGAAGCGGTTTCGGTGAATGTGATCGTGATCGATGAAGAGCAAGCAAAGGGCGAAGAGCGTAGCGCTCTCTCCTTCGAGAACATTGCGCGAGCAGCGCAAGCAGGCGCTCAGGTTGGAAGCGTCTTCGACGAAGAGACGTTCGGCGAGCAGGCGTTCGCTACCTTCATGGAAGCGCTCGGCGAAGGCGACGATGCTCTCTTCAACATCACCTACGTGTCTTCGCCTGAAGAAGCCGCCGCGCTCGTGCGCGAGAGCTTGGGAACCGACGATGAATACGCAGGCTATGTGCAGTATGCCGATGGCGAGGTGCGAACCGTGCTCGCAAAAGCCACCAGCGCTGCCGAAACGTATGAGGTGGAGCCTTCTATCCTCATGATGATCATGGATCGCTATGTGGCCGAAGAGGCGCTGATCAAGGAGACTCTGCAGAAGAATCCAGCAGCGCTCGCTGACCCTGGATTCATCGAGACGCTCATGGCTCCTGTTGAAGCCACTGTGCGCGCAAGCGTCACCGATAACGCCCCGCGTGAATCGCTGCGCTACTACTTCGCTCTCTTCGGCATGGCGGCGTTCTTCGGTGCCAGCATCGGGCTCATCGGGTTCCAACAGATCCGCGCGAATGCGTCTGCTCTTGCAGCGCGTCGTTCGCTCGGTGCGCTTTCGCATGGTAAGACCGCTTTCGTTACGCTGCTTGCGAGCTGGTTGCTCTCGTTTGCGAGCCTGCTCGTGCTCTTCGCGTTCCTCGTGGTGATCGGTGGCGTTGACTTTGGGGATCGGGTGGGCATCTGCATCCTCATCTGCCTCGTTGCCTCGCTCTGCGCCACAGCGCTCGGATGCGCGCTCGCCGCTATTCCGAAAGTGCCCGACCAGGCGAAAGGCGGCATCGTGGCAGGGTTCGTGTGCGTGGCTTCCCTCTTCGCGGGGCTCTATGGCACCTTCGCGATGGACTTCGCCGATACCGTATCGCAAGCTGCTCCTTGGTTGGATGTGATCAACCCGATCGTGCAAGTATGCCAAGCATTCTACGCAACCATGTATTACGACACCTATGCGCAAACGTTCGGGCATCTTGCGATCCTGCTCGCGATGGCGCTCATCTTCTTCGCGCTCTCCGCTCGTTCGCTGAGGAGGAAACGCTATGCAAGTCTTTAAGTGCGCCATGCGCATAATGCGCGCATCATTCGCCTTTCCCCTTATCTATGTGGTTGGTTTGAGCTTCATGAGCGTCGTGCTCGCTTTTTCTGCCGTTCCGCTCGACGATAGGCCAAGCGATGGCTTCGAACGCGCTGAATACGCCTATTCGATCATCGATCGCGACAACAGCACTATCTCACATTCGCTTGCCGAAGCGCTTGCAGAAGGTGGAGAGGCGATCGAGGTAACGGATGACCGCGTTGCTATTCAAGATGCGATCGCAAAGGGCCACGTGGATTACTTGCTCATCATCCCCGAAGGCTATGAAGAGCGTTTCCTCGCAGCAGAGAATGCCGAAGAGATCCCTGCAATGGAAGCGATAATCAGCTACTCTTCTCTTTCGGGAGCATACGTGGATGAGGTCGTGAACGAATACACTTCGCTGCTTCACACGCTGGCGCTTTCCGAAGGAACGGGGGATGTTGGTGCTCTCACGCAAGACGCGCTTACCTTCGCGTCAAAGCAAGCGCACGGCACCGTGCTTGAGGGCGAACAGTCCACTTCTCCTCTTGACCAGCTCATCTTCTACCTTACGTGGGGTATGTATCCGCTCTTCACTGGCATCACCGTATGCATTGGTGTGCTGCTCTACCGCATGGGCCGCAGCGATGTGCGCAAGCGTAACCTTGCTTCTCCGCTGCCGCTTCGATCGCTCAATGCGCAACTGGTGCTCAGTTGTCTTGCCATTGCGCTCGCTTCGGTTGCATGGGTGCTCGTGCTCGGCGCGCTCTTCTTCCCTGAAGGAGTCGCGCTGCTCGGGGTAGGCGGTATGGCAGCGATTGCGCTCGTGGTGCTTGTCTTTTCGCTCATTCCCGCATCCATCGGATTCATGCTCGGTATGCTCGGCGCCAATACAGCGGTAGCGAATTCGGTAGGGAATATCGTCGGTCTTGCGATATCGTTCTTCGGCGGTGCGTGGTTCTCGATCAGCCTCATGGAGCCGGTGGTGCGCGATATCGCCCATTGGCTACCAGGTCTTTGGTACACGCAGGCATGCCAGGCGGTTGCCGATCTTTGCACGGGTGCGGCAGGCGCACAGCCCAGTGTGCTCTTCATCGCGCTCGGCGTGATGGTGCTCTTCGCCCTTGCCTTCTTCTGCGTGGGACTCGTGGCTGCGAAGAAGCGCACGCAAACCGCTGAAGCAGGGGGTAACCGCGGCGCCGAAGCGGTGCTCTAGCTCGATGTCTTCAATATGATTCAATCAGGAACTTTCGTTCGTTCCTTCTTTGTTTGAATAGATCGATAAGCTCTCTGTGTTTCGAAGGAATTATACTCATTGCGAAGCTCAGGGTGATCTTGTGCGTATTTTTTACGTCTCAGTAAAGATATATTGAAGAATTTGAAAGAACACGCGATCGTATTTCACAAGCGGCTCAAGTAGTGAGATTATCTAAAAGATGACTATGAAGGACCGCCGAACGACAGACCATCCGCAACACGCCCCGCAACCACGCCTGCAAGAAGCTCCGCGACAGCGCAAGGAACCGCGCATGCATAAGCAGAATTTCATCGCGCGCTTGGTGAATCAGTGGTTCGATCGCGTGATGGGAGCGCTCTCCGAAGGCTCGCTTTCCGATCAGAAGGAAGAATACGCCGCGCATCGCACCACGCGAGACTTCATCTGGAACACGGTTGGCGTGGGCGCATGGGGTATGGTCTTCCCTATACTTACCATCATCGCCACGCAGTTGGTCGGTGCCGAACAAGCAGGCATGTTCTCGATGGCCTTCGTTACCGGCACGCTGCTCATGATCCTGGCGAATTTCGGTGTGCGCACCTATCAGGTCTCGGATGTGAACGAGAAGCATACGTTCATGGATTACCAGATCAACCGCTGGATCACCTGCGTGGTCATGGTGGCGGTCGGGGCGATCTATTGCCAGATCCGTGGCTACGATAGCACCATGTTCTATATCTCGATCGGCGTGTATCTCTACCGCATGGTCGACGGGCTAGCAGATGTGTATGAAGGCCGTCTCCAGCAGGTCGATAAGCTCTACTTGGCGGGTGTCTCGCAAGCTCTTCGTTCGGTGGCGGCACTTGTCGTGTTCTCGATACTGCTGCTCATCACGCGCAACATGATCGTCGCTTGTATCGGTATGGCTATCGCTGCGGCGGCAACCTTTGTGGTGGTCACCTTCCCGCTCACGCTCTTGGAGACGCCGAAGGAGCGCTCATGGAGTGCGGCCTCTATCGGGCAGCTCTTCAAGAATTGCGCACCGCTCTTCGTGGCGCTCTTCCTCTATGCGGTCATCGATAACATGCCGAAGTTCGTGATGGAAGGCACGCTCTCCTACGACAATCAGCTCTATTTCAATGCGCTCTATTTCCCTGCGCAGGGCATCCTGCTCACCGTGCAGCTGGTCTACAAGCCGCTTCTTGTGCGCATGGCGAACGTATGGAACGATTCTGCGAAACGCCGCCGCTTCGATCTGATCATCCTGGGCATCTTCGTGCTCATCATCGTGCTCACTGTGGTGAATGTGGGGATCATGGCCTGGATCGGCATCCCTATCATGAGCTTCCTCTATGGCATCGATTTCGAACAGTTCAGGGGGCTGAGCTACATCATGTTGGCAGCTGGTGGCGTAACCGCTGCGATCGATTTTCTCTACCAGACCATCACGATCATGCGTCGTCAGAAAGACGTGACGAAGCTCTACGTCATCACGCTCGGTTTCTCGCTGTTCGTGCCTACGCTGCTCGTCATCTTCACGGGGTTGCCAGGCGCGGTGATCGGGTACTTGATCGTGATGACGCTGCTCTTCGTGCTGTTGGTTTGGGAGTACTTGCGCATTCGTTCAAGCTTGAACAGGCAAGATCGCGCTCCACGTCCACGCGATCGTGCATCCGAAGCGCAAGAAGCGCAAGAAGAGCCCTTGCGTGAAGACGCGCTGATGCAAACAGCGCGTGCTCCTAGGAGGGCTTCATAAGAGCGCGCAGTTTTTCGCTTGCGTGCTTGCCCGCTGCATCAACGATGGAAGAGCTTCTGCATCTCGGAGAAGAGCTGCTTGCGCGTGAGCACGAGCAGCAATACCAAGAGCAATCCCGAAACCACGCCACTCGCGATCGAGAGCGCCGGCTGGCTCACCAGTCCTGTTGCGAGCAGAACGAGTGGCACCATGCCGAGCACGAAATTGAACAGCAGATACTTTGCGTAACCCTGCACGAATCCATTGCGGAATACCGCCACGAGCACGCCGTTGAAGAAAAGCGCCACGAGCGTGAGCGCAGGAACGACATAGGTGGCAAGGCGGCTATCGCCCGTTGCGAGCAGCAACAAGAGCGCGAGCGCCATCACCACGAGGAAGTAGCGCTCGATGATACGAAGAAAGCTAGGGGAGTGCACGACCACGTTGCGGATGAAGATGTAGTTCACGATCACCGCAGCAAAGGAAGCGATCCCTGTTACGGCTGATGCATGCGTGCGCACGCAGAGGAACGCCACGAAGGCCAGCGCGGCGAACGTGAGCGCGATCATGGAGCGCTTTGCAAGCTTCTTGGTGCGCGCGAACTCGTTTTCCGGGAATATCATGCCCTCAGGGGTGCCTTCGAGCTTGCTTCCACACAGAGGGCAGCGATCGAGCACGCCCGTGAAATCGATACGGCAGGAGGGGCAGTATCTCATAGCCTTCTCCTTTTGTCGCTTGTGTGCGCGTTCTTCATCGTTTGCTCCCTTGTCTGCGTTCTTCGGCGATGCGGCGGGAAAGCTGTTCGAAGTGAGCTTGGGTGAGTTCGCTATCCACCTGACCAGAGGTCTTGTTCACGCTGATCACCCCTTCGATCCCTAAGTCGGTGAAAACGCGGCAGAAGTTGCGCATCACATCGTGGCGCACGTAGACGCTCGAGACCACGATGCTCAACACATCCTTGAACGTGCAAAAAAGGAAGTTCATTCCGTGGGTCGAAGTTGAGACATTGATATCGGATACGTAAGGCTCGGTCGCAGGATCGAGCGTGATGCGTCCGATGCTCGATACTGTGGTGGTGACCTCTTGCGCTGCCATCCAGTTCGCGAACATGAGTGCACCGTCTTTCAAGAAGAGCGGAGCATGCGAGATGAAGGGGTTCTTCTCGATCTTGAGCATGCGGTTCATGCGGCGCTTCAGCACCTCTGGCTCGGTGCCGGTCTTGAGCTGCGTTTGCACGAGGTGCGCGATGTCTTCGAGCGGAGCATCCGAACTGCCGGGAGTGTAGCTGATGAACGCAAGCCCGAAGAAGTTGCGTAGCGTTTCCGACCCGAAGATCGCGCGCAGATCGACGGGGACATCCATGCGGATCGCACGATCGCGCTTTGCAGGAGGCATCGTGGCGCGGATAGCAACGATGACCGCTGCGATCACGAGCGATGTCACGCTCACACCCATGTCCTTCGCAGCGCTGTGAACTGCGCTTGCTGAAAGATGGTATTCCATGAACGTGGGTTCAGCGGTGTTCTTCCAACCGAACAAGTGATAGACCTTCTCCGATTCGGTTGCGCCTGCTTTCGAGCGCTCGTAGTTGGTCGTGTAGCTGTCTTCGTTGCGCCGCTCAGGCGTGGATGCTGGTTCGCTCGGGAGGGCGGGCGTGGCATGATAGCGCTCTTCGACATAGGCATTGAGCAGCGTTTTGAAGAATTCGAGCGTACCGCGCCCATCCGAGATCATGTGCGAGACTTCCAAGTTGATGCGGTGGCGGAAGTAGGTCACGCGCATGAGCACGCTATTGAGATCGGCGTGGAGTCCAGCGCAGATCGGCAAGCGCTCGGGTTCTACCTGTGGGACTTCATCGGCTGGTTCGAGGTAATGCCAGAACAATCCACTGCGCAGTTTCACGTTGAAACCAGGGAAGAGTGCGATGCTTCGGTCGAGCGCACGCTGGAGCGCTTCAGGGCTGATGGAGTCCACGAAGGTAGCCGCGAAACGAAAGACCGTCTGGCCTGCACGCCCTGCTTGGGAAGAATAGTATTTCCCCACGTTGTCTAGTCGGTACCAAGGAGTGCGAGCCATGTGGCATCATCTTCTTGCGGAAGGGGCTGATGGTCGAGGAAGCTCTCGATGATCTTGTAGGTATCGCGTACGAAGCCGAACACGCTCGGATAGAGGAAGTAGCCGTGGATCGCATTGAGTATGCGTACGCATTCGACCTCGTTACCTTCAAGTTCAAGTCGGGCGGCGTAGGTCTCGCCTTCATCGCGCAGGGGACAGTATTCGGCGGTTACCACGAGCGTGCGCGGTTGGTGGGAAAGATCCTCTTCTAACAGCGGAGCGAAATAGGGGTTGAAGAAATCTTCTGGCGAGCTCAGATAGAGATCGACATACCCATTGATGTCTTCACGCGTGAGGATGTAATCTTCGCCGTTTTCGCGCACTGAATCGAACATGCTCGTGAGCGTGTGATCGTTATAGACGAGTGGATAGAGCAGGATCTGCGTTCGTGGGGTGAATTCTCCCAGCTCGCGCGCAAGTAGCGAGACGGAGGCAGCAAGATTGCCTCCAGCAGAATCGCCGAAGAGCACGATATGCTCTGGGTCGACATCATCCAGGAGCTCACGAGCGAAGAGTTGGCGCGCAACTTCATAGCAATCCACGAGTGCAGCAGGGAACTTGTACTCGGGTGAGCGGCGGTAATCGACCGACACCACGCGCCTATTGAGCTTGAGCGCCATCTTCATGCACGTATCGGTGTAGAAATCGATATCGCCATTGGCGAATCCTCCGCCATGGAAGAAGAGGATCGTGCCCTCGAAGTCTTCGTTCACATGCAGTCCGTTGCGCAGGGAAAAGTCGATATCGAGTGGCGTGAACACACGGATGGGGATCTCTGCGCCTTCGGAGGTTATAGCAACTTTATCGTCGATGCGGCAGCGCGGACTTGCGATAGTGAGTCGCGCACTCGCATCTTCAGCAGCACGCTGGCGCAAGTAGCCATCTTGGATGTTCGGTCGTAGTTTTGTGATAGCCTTTACGGCTGCTTGTGCAATAGGGTTCACTAAGAGATAACCTCGTGCAATTCTTGCATGATGCGTTTGGCCTGGCGCACATCAACCTGACCAGGAGCGGAAGCTGCTTTGAGTGCGCAGAAGGTGAGCGAAGAGCCATACATCTCGCCGGTCAAGCGCGAAAGGGAGCCGTCGCGACCCATGGCCATGGTAAGCAGCGGGCCATCATGATGGAGCTTCGACACTTCGTAGGTTGCCTGCAATAGGCGCAGGGTGTCTTCGGGACAGAGCGCCATGGTGGCGATCTTGGGAATGTCTGCGCCGAGGTTATGCATGCGGCACATGAGGTCGACCATCCATTCGGCTGAAGGGGTGCCCCTGAAGTTATGGTAGGAGATAACAGTGGCTACCTGGTGTTCCTTTGCGAAGGCGACCAGTTCCATGGTGGATTCTTCGCCCAATTCGATATCGATGTCGACCATATCGATCGCACCAGCTTCGATGATCGCTTTGTTCAGCGCTACATATTCATCGACAGGTAGGGTAGCTTGTCCACCAGCTTCTATGGTGCGCATGGTGAAGAGCAGGGGATTGTTCGGCGTGGCAGCAGCGATCAGTTTACTGTTTGCTGCCATCTGTGCGGGATCGTGCAGGTCGGCTGCGAAATCACCGCGCCATTCAAAGGCATCAACACCTACTTCAATGCCGGTTTTGATCGTTTCGATGGTCTCATCGACCGTGGGATCCATGAGCGAGATGATGGTCTTTGGGAGGCCTTCACCGATCTTCATACCTTTGATCTCAAGCGCTGTCATAATCGTCTCCTCACTACGTGACCCCTGATGCGAACTAGCTCGTATGGGCTGTCATTCGTTGTTCTCTTTCTTTATACCACGTTGTGAGATGACAAACTACCCGGTCGTCGTCATCTTGAGGTTGCTCCAAGCTAGCGGATCAATCGAGCAAGGTATCGAGCACGCCGAAGAGCTTGTCGACTTCGATCGGTTTGGGGAGATGTCCGTTCATGCCCGCTTCGAGCGCGCGTTGACGGTCTTCATCGAAGGCATCGGCGGTAACGGCAAGGATCGGCACTGAAGCAACTTCCTTGTTAGGGAGGGCGCGGATCGTGCGCGCAGCTTCGTAGCCGTTCATGATGGGCATCTGGATATCCATGAGCACAAGATCAAAGGTTCCTGGTTCAGATGAAGCTACCTGTTCAATGGCGTCCTTGCCATCGATCGCGGTCGTTATGGCAAAGCCCGCATCGCTGAGCAGTTCCACTGCGATCTCGCGATTGAGCATGTTGTCATCGACCAAAAGGATGTGATAGTTCTGGGCGCGTTCGGTCTGGAAGAGCGCCGATCGCTCATCCCTCTCTGCTGCGGCAGCGTCGCGCGCAGAGACGAGCTTGAAGGTGAAGATAACCGTGAAGGTGGTGCCCACTCCCACTTCGCTCTCGACCTGGATCGTGCCACCCATCATGTTGACGAGGTTCTTCACGATGGCCATGCCCAGTCCGCTTCCCTGGATGCCGCTGATCGTTTGCGTGCGTTCGCGCTCGAATGGGTCGTAGATCTGCTCGAGGAATTCGGGTGCCATGCCGATGCCCGTATCGGAGACGATCACGCGATAGCAGCCGCTTTCGATGTCGTTCGCGGGTAGCTCCGTGAGGCTCAGACGCACCATGCCGCCAGCAGGAGTGAACTTCACCGAATTGCTCAAAAGGTTCATGAGTATCTGGTTGAGCTTCACCTTGTCGCAGAGCACTTCACTGTGGGTGAGCTCTGTGCTGACATCGAACTCCAGCTGCTTCGATTCAACTTCAGGAGCAAGGATCTCTTCGAGTGCGGCAAAGACTTCATTCAGATCGCAAGGACCTTCGTCGAGCGAAAGCTTACCTTGTTCGATGCGGCCCATGTCAAGGACATCGTTGATCAGGTTCAACAGATGATTGCCCGAAGTCTTGATCTTGGAGAGATATTCCTCCACACGCTCAGGGTCGCCAATGTGGCGTGTTGCTAGTTCGGTGAAGCCGACGATCGCATTCATAGGAGTGCGGATGTCGTGGCTCATGTTCGAGAGGAAGGTGCTCTTCGCTTCGTTGGCGCGGTTCGCGTATCCAAGCGCTTCTTCGAGGAGCGTCTTCTGCTCGAGCTCTTCGCGGATCTGCTGATCGATATTGCGCAGACCCACTACGATGAAGTTCTCTTCGCCGGCGCGCACTCCCGTAACGCTGAGCTGGCGATACTGGAGTGCATCGTTCACATTGGCGCGATAGATGCGGTCGAAGCGGTTGTGCGAGGAAAGTTCGCGACGAATGTTCTCGGGGGTGAGCAAGGAGCGGACCATCTCTTGATCTTCAGCATCAACGCGCTTGTCGATGTAGGCATTCATCGTTTGATCGAGCGCGATGTCTCCTGCGAAGATGTCGCTCAGTGCTGCATCGAGGTCTTCCGATACCTGGAGCACTTCGCCCGTATCGGAATCGAGCTGGAATGAACAGACGACCATGTAATCGCTGCTGAGCGCTTGGATCAAGCTATGGTGCACGAGCTCTTTCTGTGCCTCGAGGTTCTTCTGCTTGGTGATATCGAGCAAGAAGCGCTGAATGTAGCGTTCGCCATCATTTTCGATGAGCTTCATATCGCCCATCACGTGAATGAGCGAGCCATCGCTGTGACGCACGCGGTACTGGGTCGAATTGCTGTCGCCCACATTGCGCAGCTGATGGATCTGGTCGATCATGCGGTCGCGATCTTCTTCGATCACCGAACGAGCGATCGTGTCGAACCCATCGTCCATCATCTCTTGTTCGGTGGCATACCCTAAGATGTCGAGCGCTTTCTGGTTCACGCCCAAGATGCGCGTGCCATCGACGCTGTGGGTGAGCACGCCGCAGTCGAGCGAACGGAAGATGGTCTCGAGCGCTTGGTTCTTATCGATGAGGCTTTGCTCGTAGGCGCGTTCTTGGGTGATGTCGATACCAACGCCCACCGTTCCCATGACCGTGCCGTCGATGTTGTAGAGCGGCGATTTGTAGGTGGTGAGCAAACGGTCGCCCTCGGAGGTCTGCACGGCTTCTTCAGAAACGCACGTCCTGCCTGATGCCATGACCTCGTTCTCCGATTCGATGCAGGCAGGATCATCGTGTTCCACGTCCCAAATGTAGGCATGACCTTGCCCTTGAACTTGCTCTTTGGTCTTGCGTACGGTGGCACAGAAGCTGTCGTTGACCTTCTCGTGGATGCCATCGCGCGTTTTGTACCAGATGAGATTCGGGATCGAATCGATGGTGGTGTTGAGGAATTGGTCGGTTTGCCAGAGATCGGCCTGGAGCTTTCGATCGGCTTGCCACTTCTTGAAATGGAAAGCGAGCAGCGCATCGTCAAGCGGTGCTTCCCAGAAATCAGAGAGGGCGCCCGCTGCTTCACCGAGCTCGGCGAACGTTTCAGCGGGAGCTACCAGAACGATATCGGCGCCGCTTTTGCGTTGTGCCGCTATGTTGCTTACAAGTTGCGCCGCCTCAGGGCCGCTCGAACGAAGGAGGATGAGGTCGGCTTCGCTGATCATGCCGCTATCGATGCTCTCGCTTGCATGAATGCTGTGTTGAAAGCTCGGAAGGGGTTCGATGTTCGAGATGAGCGCAACGCTATCCTGCGAAAACCCTATGAGATAGATATGAAGCTTTGCAGTATACATACGCCCTCACCCCTTATGCAACTTGTATATTGTAGCGTTCACTTGCGCTGATAGGGAAACAAATCAGTATAAAAAATGAGCTTGAGGCACATTTTCCCTGCACTCCGAGAGGAATCGGACTATTATTTATGATAAAGCGAGACAGGCATCTCATCATATTGACGTATCAGCAGGACAGCGCATGAAAATCCACCGTTCGTACTACAAAGAGTATCTTTTCTTCTTCGGTACCGATGAACAGGCAACCGGAGAAGGAGCGCTCGGGCAGCAGGTCGACGATCTGCTTGCGGCCAATGTAGCGGTCGGTGCGATGTGCGGCTTCTTCGATGAAGCCTATACGCTTTACTTCGCCAGTGAATTTGCACTCAACAACCTCGACTACACCGTCGAAGAGTTCATGGAGCTTTCCCAAGGCAGCTTCATGAATGTGGTCTTTCCAGAAGATCGCGATGTCGTCCAAAAGGCATTGGATGACAGCTCTTTCGATCATTTTGAATTCCGCATGATCGCGAAGGGCAACACGCCCCGTTGGTTCACGGGCAAGTGCACGGTGAATGCGCTCGATGATGGTAGACGCGTGTGGGTGGCAACCTTCCGCTCGATCCAAGAAGAGCACGCGTTCAAGAAAGAGATGCTCTCCAAGCTTTCGCACGACATGTTCACCCCGCTCAATACCATTCTTGGGACTGCGGATCTTATGGCATCGGGCTGCACGGACGAAAAGACCAAGAACAGCTGCTATCTCATCTACGATGCTGCCACGCGTCTCATGGACATGGTCGGACGTGCGATGGAGCTTCATGGCGATACTGCCGAAATGCTCCAGAACAATCAGCCCTTCAGCTTGCGCGAGCTCGTTTTGGTCACGCGCGATCAAACGGCGCGCCGCCTCGATAGACGCCAGCAGAATGTGGAGGTCTCGATCGAGGTCGAGCATCCGAATGTGAAGTCGAATTTCAGCTATCTCAATCGCGCTCTGCGAGCGATCATCGAAAACGCTTCGACCTTTTCGCCCGAAGGAAGTACGATCGTGCTGCGTGCGCGTGAGCTCGATTCTTTCAACCAGGGCTTCGGGTTCTATGAGATCTCGGTGAGCGATAAGGGCATCGGCATAGAAGAGAACGATCTCGCTCGCATCTTCGAGCCGTTCGTGCGTGTGAAGGATACGCGTCTCGATGACGATATCCCGCATATGGGACTCGGTCTTTCCACGGCGAAGCAGCTCATCCAATCGCTCGGTGGGAACATCATCGTTACAAGCGAGCTTGGCGCAGGTTCCACGTTCTCGATCCGTGTTCAGCTCGAGATCGACGAAGGGGAGGGGGAGACATCGGTCACGGATGCGCTCAAGGGCAAGAACGTGCTCGTGGTCGAAGATAACCAGATCAATCGCGAGATACTGTGCGAATATCTCGAGATGGAAGGCGCGAACGTTGTTCCCGCGAAAGATGGTCAGGTTGCTTATGATGAATTCCTCGAGCGCGAGCCAGGATTCTTCGACATCATCACGATGGATATCCACATGCCCAACATGGATGGCTATGAGGCAACGCGCTGCATTCGTGCCTGCAAGGAAAAAGGCGGCGATTCCGTTAAGATCATCGCGGTAACCTCCGATACGCACAGCGAAGATGTGCGCCGTATCCTTTCGAGCGGCATGGATGCTCATGTTGCGAAGCCAGTGGACATCAAAGCGCTGAAAGCTGCGATCCATACGCTCAGCGCTTCCTAGCGGGTAAAAGAGCAGCACGCCGACCACCCGAAAAGACCGTGCGCTCTTATGTTTCCTTGCTATTAAGCTTCGTTTGTTCTGGTTAAGCCCCCTGTGGGAGTGGTATTATTTCCACAGCAAAAACAGGGCGTGCGAGGATATCGCCCTCTGTTCTCGGGGGTAGGAAAAAGGAGGCCACATCGTGGCTTGGCATCATATTTTTGGTCGAGGCGAAGACAAGGTTTCGCAGGAAAAGGCAGATCCTGCAACGGATTCTCCGAGCAAGGTATCTTCATCGGGCGCATCGACCATAACCGACATAGAATCGCACTGGGGCTTTCTCGATCGTTTCCCGGGAGGGCTGTTCCGCTATCCTGCTCAAGGAGAAGACACGCTCGACCGCGTGAGCGGCGGACTCATTCGGATGTTTCGCTGCGAGAGCGAAGAGCAATTCCGCGAACTTACCGGCAATACCTTTTCTGGCATGATCTTTGAAGAGGATCGCGAAGAGGCTCTTGCAAGCATCGCGTCGCAGATCCTTTCGAGCAATGATGACCATCTGCGCTATCGCATTCGCTGTGCCGATGGGGAAGTTCGTTGGGTCGAAGATTGGGGCCAACTTGTTGAAGACTCGCAGGGCAAGTTATGGTTCTACGTCACGCTCATGGACATCTCTGGTCAGGTGCACGACGAAAACGAGCTGTACGAAGCGAATGAGAGCTTGCGCCTGGCGAACGAGCGCCTCGAGATCATCACGGCGCTTTCGAACGACGTGCTCTTCGATATTCAGTGCGGAACCGGGGAAGCGAACGTCTATGGCGATTTCGTAGGGCGTTTTGGGCGCGAACCGGTCCAGGAGGATTTTGTTGTCCGTCGCCGCTGCCATAATCCTTGTACCCTCAATATCACTTCGCATGATCTCTCGCCGCTCTTGAGCCAGATCGGCGAGAATTCACTGGTCGATTTTGAAACTTCGACCACCAATGAAGACGGGGAGACCATCTGGTATCGCTATCAGTCGGTGGTGCTCTACGATGAAGAGGGCAAGCCTGTGCGCCATGTGGGGCGTCTGCTCGACACGAATGAGGCAGCTCAGCGTGAAAGCCAATTCCGTCAGAAGGCGGAGCGCGACGCGCTCACGGGGCTCTATAATCGCTCGGCCGCGATCGATCGCATCGAAACCGCGCTGCGCACAGAAACGCGCCCGTGCACGCTCATCGCGGTCGATGTCGACGACTTCAAAGGTGTCAACGACACGTATGGGCATCTTGAGGGCGATGCGGTTTTGAAGGAACTTGCGCGCTTCATGAAGCAGGTCATGCGTAAGGAAGATATCGTTGCGCGCTTTGGCGGCGACGAATTCATCATCTTTGCCCCTGGTCTCGCAGCAGGACCAGCAACCGATCGTGTTTTGAGCCACCTTGCGCGCGGTCCATTCGCTGCTCAGCGCTCGACCGACGTTATGCCCGAAACGCCTGATGGACATAAGTTCCGTGCTTCACCTACGCTCAGCATCGGTGCAGTATGCCTTGCTGCTCCTCCCATGCCGTTCGAAGACTTCTACGCAGTTGCTGATAGTGCGCTCTACCAAGCGAAGGAAAAGGGCAAAGCGCAGTATTTCCTTACTACGATCGGTTAGCCTTTTGGCAAGAGCGCTTAGGGTAGGAAAGCATACGTTTTTGTAAGAATCCACCAAACTGCTTCACCTCTGCGTGTGGCCTACGTACAATATTCTGTAGTGGTAGTGAACGTGGATATGCGAGAATTCCATGGCTTTTGTAAACAATGCTAATGATGCATCGAGTTCTTCGGTCTTTATTGTTGAAGACGATGTTGTGCTGCGTGATGAACTAGCTAGTCTACTCGAGCTCAATGGTTACGAGGTACATTGTTGCGAAGACTTTGCGCGTGCAGCCCAGGAGGCGCTTACAGGCGATTTCGATTGCGTGATACTCGACCTCACGCTTCCGAGCACCAATGGACATGCGATCTGCCGTGCTATTCGTGCGAAGAGCGAAGTTCCCATCATTGTACTCACCTCAGCAACCGATGAATTTCACGAGGTCATGTCACTCAATTTGGGCGCGAACGATTTCGTGATGAAACCGTATCGTCCAGCAGCACTGCTCGCGCGATTAGGTGTGCTCGTCGCTCGCGGGGAGCAATCGCAGCAAGCTAGCATGCTTGAGCACCGTGGGCTCACGCTCGATCTGAATACCTGTGCGGTTACCTATCAGGGAAGGGAAACCCAGCTCACGCGTAACGAGCAGCGTATCCTCACTCTACTCATGCGCAATGCTGGCACTATCGTTTCGCGCCAGGAGATCATGTGCGATCTTTGGGAATCGGACGCATTCATTGACGACAATACGCTCACGGTCAACATCAATCGCTTGCGCAAGAAGCTTACACAGCTTGATGTGCCCGATGAATACCTCCAGACACGCCGTTCGCTCGGGTATGTGATCGAGTGAACGAACTTCGCCGTACGCGCTTTTCGCCAAGCGCCTTTATCAAGGGCAAGGCTCTATTTCTCGTTGGATCTGCGCTGTTCATCGCGCTTCTTACGTTTGTTCTCATTGTTTTGGAATCGTCGACTGGTGGGATCATCTTCATTGACCTGATCGCGATCATGGGTATTACAGGATATCTTGTTCTGCAATATATGCGCAGGGCGTCTTTCTGGCATCAGGTCGAAGAAGCAACGACCAATCTCGAACAGGGCGCGCACGCCATCGACCTGGTTGATGAGCCTTCTTTTCTGGAAGGGCGGCTTGCTTATGAGGCTGCGCTTGCGATCGTGCAAGCCGATAATCAAGAGATCACCGAGCTGAAATCGAATGCGCGCGAAAACGCTGAATATATCGAGCTATGGGTTCATGAGGTGAAGACGCCGCTCTCTGCCGCGAAGCTCATCACTAAACGTATGAGCGGCGCGGACGCGCTCGCCTTACGTCGCGAGCTTGAGCGCATGGATGACCTGATCTCGCAATCGCTCTTCGCTGCACGCACCGAATCGCTGGTGGCAGACTATCTTATCAGGGAAGTGAACCTTGCAGACATTGCAAAAGAGGTGTGCAAATCGCACATGCACTATCTCACGTCGCTCGGGGTAACGATCGATTTTCAGATCGATCCAGATACTACGGTATTCGCCGACAAGATGTGGCTTGAATTCATCATCACGCAGATCGTGGTGAACGCTGCCAAATATGACGCGCACCTTGTTTCATTCGCTGCTTTCGAAGCGCAGCAGGAATCATCGACAAGTTCGACCGTGCTTGAGATCAAAGATGACGGGTGCGGCATTCCTGCTGAAGATGTGCCACGTGTTTTCGATCGTGGATTCACCGGCGCAGTAGGGCGCGCTCATGGGTCTGCTACTGGTATGGGCCTCTATCTGGTAGCGCGCATGTGCGCCCGCATGGGGCTTTCGATCATGCTCGCTTCTGAGGAAGGAATAGGTACACGTGTACAGATCGCCTTCCCGCATGACCGTCGTCGTGCGCTTCTTGAGAAAAGCAACCTTACGAAGGTGTAAGGAGCATGTAAGGCAAATCGATGGCAGCTTTTCGCTCGCACACGCAAGATGAAAGTGTGGGATCTCTGAGAAGCAGTTCCGAGACGATCGCGGAAGTCGACATTCGCGAAATACCTAACAGCCCCTTCTCGGGGATTCCGCGCAAGAATCTCACGATGAAAGGACAAAAGCAATGTCACCACTGAAGATGCTCAAGGGCGCATGCACGGTCGTTGGCGCAGCAGCGCTCAGCGCGACGGTGCTCATGGTCGCGCTCCATACCTTCACCTCTCTTGAATTACCCCACGTAGAAAGGTAGCTCCCATGGCAGAAACTATTGCAACCCCACCTGCAACCGTTGTGGGTGCTCACGCGGTATCATCGCTCTTATCCGTCCAGCATGCCGAAAAGGTCTTTGGCGCTAAGGGGAACCTGACGCACGCGCTTGATGGGGTGAGCCTCAATATCGCTCAGGGCGAATTCGTTGCGATCATGGGGCCTTCTGGCTCTGGCAAGACCACGCTGCTCAACTGCATCTCCACGATCGATCGCTTGACAAACGGACGCATCTTGATCAAAGGGCGCGACATCACGAAGCTGAGCACGCGTGCGCTTGCGAAATTCCGCCGCGACGAATTGGGCTTCATCTTCCAGGATTCAAACCTGCTCGACACCCTTACCGCCTATGAGAACATCGCGCTTGCGCTCACGATCAAGGGTGTTCCGTCTTCGCAAATTCCCGTACGCATCAACGATATTGCAACTAAGCTCGGCGTTGATGCCCAGCTGAACAAGTATCCGAATCAGATGTCGGGCGGTCAGTGCCAGCGTGTTGCGGCTGCGCGTGCTATTGTATGCGATCCGTCGCTCATCTTGGCAGACGAACCTACTGGCGCGCTTGATTCGCACAATGCTACGGTCATGCTCGAAACGCTTGAGGGCATGAATAAGAACTTAAATGCTACCATCCTCATGGTCACGCATGATGCCTATGCAGCCTCCTTCACTTCGCGTGTGCTCTTCCTTTCCGACGGACGCATCTTCAACGAGGTGCGCCGTGGCGATCTTTCGCGTGAGGACTACTTCGGGCGTATCATGGAGGTCGTGACCTTCCTAGGAGGGGAGGCGCGTCATGTTGGGTAAAGTCGCTCTGCGTAATATTCGCCGTTCGGTGAAGGATTACGCGATCTATTTCGTAACGCTGCTCATGGCGGTAACGCTCTTCTATGCGTTCAACTCCATTTCAGAGCAGCAGGTCATGACCGAGATCAATGAGTCTTCTCACATGGATGTTTCGCTGTTCGTTGGCGAGATGGTTTCGCTCTTCTCCTACATCATTGCCTTTGTGCTGGCGTTCTTGATCATCTACGCAAATTCGCTCTTGATCAGACGACGCAAGCGCGAATTCGGCATGTATTTCATGCTGGGTATGAGGCCGATGCAGGTTTCGCGCATCATCATCTATGAGACGGTGTTGGTGGGTGTGATGTCGCTTGCACTTGGTTTAGGCTTAGGCGTGCTGGTCTCGCAGCTGCTCTCGTTTGCCACGGCTGCTATCTTTGGCATTGCCTTACCTGATTACCAATTCAGCTTTTCGATGGATGCCTTCATCATGACGCTCGTGTGTTTCTGCGTGATCTTCTTTGTAGTAGCGGTGTTCAATGTGTTCTCGATTCGTCGCTGCAAGCTGATCGACCTGATGAACGCCGATTCGAAGAGTGAGAAGGTTGCGGTCCGTAACCCGTGGGTCTGCCTGGCGCTCTTCATCGTCTCGATCGGATTGTTGGCAGCAGCGTATTGGCAGCTCAAGATCAACGGCATGACCATGCTAATGGACGATAACTTCAAGGCTGCCACGATTCTGATGCTCGTGGGTACGTTCTTGTTCTTCTTCTCGCTTGCCGGGTTCATTATCGCGGTGGTTACCCGCGTACGTGGCTTTTACTTGAAGAAATTGCGCCCGTTCACTACTCGACAGGTCGCTTCCAAGGTGAACACCTCATTCGCTTCGATGGGCATCGTTTCTGTGCTGCTCTTCTTTGCGATTACCACGTTTGCAACGGGCATGGGATTGGTTCAGATGTTCGTGGGGGATGTCGAAGAAGCGAACCCCTACGATGCTTCGGTGGTCTTAAGGTCGGAAGAACAGTTACCAACAACAGCTTCTGGCGTCTCGGTCAAGGACGTGAAAAGCATGCCGATTCCCGATATTGAGTCTTACCTTCAAAACCATGTGGAAGGCTGGGATCAGCTGGTGAGTGAATCGGGCGAGATCAGCTTCTATGAGCTTCCTTCGTTGACCTATAACGATATCCTCGATTCAACGGGAGTTTCGGTCGAGGGTGCAACGGCAGTGAATAGTAAAGTGGTCGTTGTTGACCTTTCGGATTTCAACCGTGCGCTCGAACTTCAGGGCACGCCCGCGGTCACGCTCGATGATGATCATTATCTGGTCACCAATAATATCGGGGTTACTCAAGACCTTGCGCAGGCAATGGTGGATCAAAACTATATGCTTGATACAGGTAGCAAGGTTTTGGCTCCAGAAACCGAAGTGATCGATGTTCAGTTACATGATATGTCAATGCTCGCAAATTCCGTTTATCTTGTTGTGCCTGATAAGGTGACAGCCGCGCTCGGTTTGAGCGAGAACCAGGCGACCTTCATCAACCTTAATTATCGAGAGGGATCAGATGCTGAAGAGGTGCTCGAAGAACGCATCATGGACGAGGATATTGTGCAAATTTGGGATTATTATTCTTGTGCGCAGATGATCGGACAGATGCAGGGTATAAAGCTTGCCATTACCTATTTGGCGCTTTATATCGGCCTGGTCATGCTGCTGGCAGTTGCAGCGGTGCTTGCGATCCAGCTGATATCGCTTACGATCGATTCGCTCAAGAGATACCGCATGCTCTCGAAGATCGGTTGTGATACGCGAATGCTCTCGCGCTCGCTCTTTGCGCAGATCGCGATCTATTTCTTGTTGCCGCTGCTGGTTGGAGTATGTCATAGCGCGTGGACGATCAGCATTCTCTCAGAAACGCTCTTCAATGTGTTCGGTGTGAATCTCTTGCCGACTATCCTGATGTCTGCGGCATTGGTTGTGGTCATTTATGGTGGTTACTTGATCATCACGTATTTTGTTTCTCGTTCGATGGTAGTGCAAGGCGTGCGCGAACGAGCGTAGTGTAAGCTCGGAGAGCTGAGTTGCTGCTAGGCTTCTCGTAACTTTCGAGCTTGCATGCTTAAGAAGGTTTGGAGGTTCGAGATACGATCAAGAAGTCTTCATGAGGTGGCTAGCGACAAACGCCCGCGTCTTGATGGATGCGGGCGTTTCGTTTTTGTTTTCGCTCAGTCGGCCTCTTTTATGGACCATGCTGCACTTTGGCGCAGCGATAAGGTCAGGTGAGCTACTGTTGGCTGTCAGCTATTTTGGCAGCAGGGCTTCTTTGGTGTAGAGCGCTTCGTAGGAGGCGCCTTCGCTTGAGAGCGTGCTCTTGAAAAGGGTCACCCGCCAAGCTCGTGCGGGATCCGAGAATGAGAACGGAGGAAGCGCTCCTTTTGGCAGCTTGGCGCGTCGCGCTATCGTTGCGTGGGCACGGAAGGGCTTATGGTCGTAGACGATGCCGTAGTCATAGAGGCTTTCGCGGATGTGGGCAGCAAGCGCGCTGAGTTCAGGGTTTTCTGCGAACCCGAGCCAAAGCGTCGCGTCTTCGCTCCGTCCGAATTTGCCGAGCTGATCGGGCTTGAGCAAGATGCCGTCAAGATTTTTCGTAGCTTCATCGATAGCATCGATCGCGAGTGGAATGCTCATCTCGAGCGTTTCTCCGATGAACGCCAAGGTGATGTGGTAGTTCTCTGGAGGAATGAAACGCCCTTGAATACGCTCGTGCAGTTGCCTGGACATGATAGCCATGTCGTCTTTCAGCACGGGTGGTATCTCAAGGGCGATGAAGAGTCTCATGAGGGTATTCTACTGCAATTTCATCGCGCTATCGAAATGAGCCAAATGGGGGAAGCAAAACAAAAAGACGAGTATCATAGAAGCAGTGAAATGGTAGCGGAAGCCTTGATCTCGATGAAGGTGGTCGTTATGCAGGTTGCTCTGCTTATTGCTTGCTCGGAAGCCACGAAGGAGGATCATGGCGAAGAAGGTGCTGAAAATCGTTGGGGGAGTGCTCGGTGCTCTCGTGTTGATTGTTGTTATCTACGTTGTCTACGTGATGGCAAGCTATTATCGCCTGGACGATTCTCTTTCGCTTGAAACTGCTGCACCCGAAGAAGGCCAGGTCGAAAGTGTGATCGAGCTGGATGCTGACAGCCAAGAGCCCGCTCAAGAATTCACGATCGTGAGCGCGAACCTTGGGTTCGGCGCTTATGGTCCCGATTTCGATTTCTTCATGGATGGCGGCAGTGGTTCGGTGGCACCGAGCGCGCAATACGTGAGCGATAACGTCAATGGATCGGCTGATGCGATCGAAGGTCTCGATCCTGATATTGTGCTCTTCCAGGAAGTGGACATCGATGGTACGCGCAGCCATGGCGTGGATGAGTACGCGCTCTTGCGCAACGATTTCCCCACGCTGTGTTCGGCCTTCGCACAAAACTACGACTCGCCCTACCTTGCTTGGCCGCTCTATGCGCCGCATGGCAAGAACAAGGCAGGAATGGCCACCTTCTCGCGCTATCAGATCGAAAGCACGCTGCGCCGCAGCCTCCCTATTTCGGAGAGCTTCAGCAAATTCCTCGATCTTGATCGTTGCTATACGATCTCGCGCATTGCGGTCTCAGATGGCAAGGAGCTGGTAGTCTTCAACGTTCACCTGTCTGCGTACGGTGCAGATGCGGAGGTGCTCGAAGGTCAGCGATCGATGCTGTTCGCGGATATGCAGCGCGAATATGAGGCAGGGAATTACGTGATCGCAGGTGGCGATTTCAATCACGATATGATCGGTGTTTCGAATGAGGTCTATGGCAACGTGACCGATACAGAAGCCAGCTGGGCAAAACCGTTCGATTTCGCAAGCGTGCCCGAGGGGTTCGTGGTTGCAGCGAAGAGCGAGTTTGATGCAGGGACGTTCGATTCGGCAGCCACCTGCCGCGATGCAGGACGACCGTATGATGGCACGAACGATCGCTGGGTCATGGATGCGTTCATCTATTCCGACAACGTCACCTGCATCGAGCAGCGCACGCTCGATCTGGATTTCGCATTTTCGGACCATAACCCGGTCTACCTGCGTTTTTCGTTCGAGTAAAATGTTCGTTGCCTTGCAGATCTAATGCGCCCTTTGTTTGAGCGCTTAGTTATCTCGACGGGTGAGATGCATCAGTCAAGAGAATCCGTCAAGCCTTCAATGACTGCATTCACTTCGGCAGGATTATCGCAGTTGGAATTGTGCCCCGCGTTCTCGATCCAATGAACGGGCGTTCCTTCTTGCGCTTCCCATGCGCGGTTGTAGCGCTTGGCAGAACCTGCACGATCCTCTTCGCCGCAGATCAACACATAGGGGCAATCGATCCGGTAGGGGCGATCGGCTGACACTGCGTCTGCCAGCACGCGAAACCCATGAGCAGCCAGCTCGCAATACTCGCGTTTCTGATAGTCGAGCATCATCGATTCCATGAGCTTGCTGCCATAGTGTGTTGTAGTATTGCCACTCGACCCTAAGCGAACGAGCGTCTTCCACGGGAACGAGAGATACATGAGCTTCGTGTGGCGTAGCGCAGCAAGCTCCCACCAGGTGTAATAGCGCCGTTGAAGCGAGCATGAATCGATGGAGACGAATCCAGCTGCTTCGCCTGGGAAGAGCTCCATGAAGACTTGCGCCGTGTAGCCGCCCATTGATTGACCGACCAGGATCGGATGTGCGATGCTTTCGGTGGCGAAGATCTCGTGCAGCCAGCGGGCAAGATCATCCATCGTCCACGTGAGCACGAACGGGCGCGATTCGCCGTGCGAAGGTGGGTCCCAAACGAACAGGTGAGCCTTGCCGATGAAGTGCTCGACCTGCTTCTCGAAGAGGCGATGGTCGGCGGTAAGACCTGGCAGGAAGACGAGCCAAGGCTGGTTGGTCTGCAAAGTGTTGCAAGCAGACGCGTCCCCGTGAGCACAGGGATTTGCGGTGCCTTCCGAATCGTTACCGGCATGCGGGGTCACCCAATAGGAGATCGATCCTTCGGGGGTGACGAATTCTTTATGCTTCAACTGGTCGAATATCATGAGTTCAGCCGATCTTGTCGATCCAATTTCTGGCAAAACGTATCTGTTTATCTTTCAAGATAATGCTTGCAATGCCATAGGTACAGTGTAGCTTTCAGAGCCTTGTTATTAGTTCGCCTTTAACCCTTTTCGCGAAGATGCTACAATCGTCTCACTATTCCGGCGGAGCCTTTGGCAAGCGACGCCCCGAGAAAGGCTAGGTGTATGAAGAACTAACGATGCCGCAAAGGCAACCCACTATTCCGTATCCATCCGGTCGCTCGGGTGCCGCATCGTTATGTGATCCTGCACGTTTTGATTCTCGTTTACCCCGTTTGCATAGATCTCTTCTTCGCAGATAGATTCCCTCGATCCCACCCGCGTGACCTCCAAGTTTTGGAGGCTGCCATGCAATTGAATCTTTCAAATATCTCTTATACCTATGAAGGTGCTGCGTCGCCTACGCTCGATCGCGTGAGCGTTACGTTTCCGCAGGGCTGGACGGGCATCATCGGCGACAACGGCTGTGGTAAGAGCACGCTCGCTCGCGTCGCAATCGGGCTGATCGTGCCCGATGAGGGGTCGGTCGCACCGACGCTGTTCGCTGCATATTGCCCACAAGACACCTCGATCGTACCCGCTGAGTTTAGCGATCTTGCAACCGATTGGGGAAGCGAGGCGTTGCAGATCCGCGATACGCTCGGCATCGAAGATGCGTGGTTGTGGGATTATGAGCGCCTTTCGGGCGGCCAGAAGAAGCGTGTTCAGATCGCTTGCGCGCTCTGGCAGCGTCCCGATGTGCTCGTGCTCGATGAGCCGACGAACGACCTTGATGCGCAAACCCGCGAATGTGTATTGCAAAGTTTGCAGGCGTTCAAGGGAATCGGCCTTCTGATCTCGCACGATCGCGCGCTGTTGGACGCGCTAGTCGATCAGTGTGCCGTGTTCGAAGGAAGGCATGTGGTGATGCGGCCAGGCGGATACTCGAAGGTTGCCGAGCAGATACGCGGAGAGCGTGCGACCTGTGTGCGGCAACACGAGAACGCGCGCCGGGAAGAACGGCGGTTGAAAGCTGAGGCGCAGCGGCGAAACGAAGAGGCTGCGCGTTCGAGCTCTCGGCTGAGTGCGAGGCACTTGGACAAGCATGATAGCGACGGACGCGAACGTCTGGGGCGGGCGAAGGTCTCGTCCAAGGATTCGGTAGCGGGCAGAGCGGCAGGTGCGATGGCAAGTCGGTCTGAGCGCGCTTCGCAGGCGGCCGCAGAGAGCCGGGTGAGCAAGCGCTATAATGCAGCGATCAAGCTGCCGGGGCATGCCGTGCGCTCGAAATTCGCGCTGCATGTGCCTGAGGGTGACTTGCGTGCGGGTGAGCTGATGCTTCATACGCCCGAGCTTTGGGTGGGGCCGAGCGATCATGTGGGCGTGTCGGGACGAAACGGTGTGGGAAAGACCACGCTTTTGCGTTCTGCGCAAAAGCTTGTCCCTGATCAGGTAGAGTATGCGTTCATCCCGCAAGAGGTTGATGAGCGCGTGCGGCAGGCTGCGTTGGAGCGGTTGCGCGCACTTGATGATGCAGATAAGGGACGGGTGCTTTCTTTGGTCGCAGGATTGAATAGTGATTCTGATGCATTGCGAAAGGGGCCGAACATCAGCCCGGGAGAGCTGAAGAAGCTGCTCATCGCCGAGCAGCTGCTGCGAGAACCGAACTTGCTCATCCTCGATGAGCCGACGAACCATCTTGATGTGGGCTCGATCGAAGCGCTCGAGCGTGCGCTCGCAGCATTCCCTGGTGCGATCATCCTCGTGACGCACGACGAGCAGCTCTTGCATACCGTTTCAACCCTTCGTTGGCATATCGATCGAACCGCCGACAAGTCGTGTCTTCGGGTGGTTTAATGCCTGTAACTTGCAAAAAGGCCTGTCTGTGCTTACGCGAGACAGGCCTGATTCTGGCTGTTTTAGCTTGGAATAAGAGAAATTATTGCTCGTTTGTATTCTGTTCCTCCAAGGGTAACAAGTAGATATTGTCCTTATCGGCAATGATCTGTTGCGGCTTGTTATGAAGATTATTTACCGCTTCGATGCTTTCGCGGAAGGGGGAGATATTGGGCGCTTTTGCAAGGGCTAGTTTTTCCATGAGCGCTTGCGTTTGCTCACTGTTGAATCCGCCAACCCCTTTGCCAGCGTCTTCCAGCGCTTCATCGATTGGCGTGAACTGACCAATCGGAGTTTGTTTTATGAGCGATCCTAATCCAGAAAGAGCTGACGCAACTCCGTTAAGAGCTACTGCGTCAATTGATTCTTGAGCGTTTGTCTCAATAGCATCATAACAGTTGGTGTAGAGCTCTCGATATTCGATGCCGTGATCGCTGATTTTCGAAGCGATGTTCGTTAGGTTGCTCTCAGAGTAGTTTTCACACAGCATAGGCTCGAGAAATGACGCAAAAGAATAGGTGTATACGGCAAGTTGATATTCTTTAAGGCGATCGAGAATCTCGTTGAGACGATTGTCTACATTGATTCGAATTTCTATAGGTCCTTTTTCAGCGAGTTTCGTTCTGATCTGAGAACGCAGATGGATGATGGCCTTTTCAGATTCTTGTTTGATATCTTCAACTTTTGTATGGGCGGTATTTCTCCAGATATCGTTGTTCCAGTTGTCGCGATATGCTTCGAGGGTGCTCTCGAGGACTCGTATATTCCCACGCAATTCAGCTTTGTCTTTCTGTTTCATATACTCGAACATTTCATTCACCGTGTCTTGAATAGCGTCAAGCTTTTGGTTGATCTGTGACAAAGCGGCAGCAATGAAAAGAGAGGTTGGATCGTAAGGTATCGTCGCAACACTTTTGATAGTTTCAGGATCTACTATTTGGAAACGTGCCTGAGCAAGCTTGTTTTCTGTATCAAAATAAGAGCCTATCAATCCCGATCCTGTTTTGTTCAGTATTGAGGGATTTAGCGGCATTCCTTCTTTGGTAGTTGGCTGTAATAGCGTTGGAACATCAAATGTCGTCGTGATTTTTCGAAAAGCTTCGGGCAATGAACCTAGTGCGACACCAAGTGCGGGAATCTGATCAAAAGGCAACTTTATTGCGTTGCTTACGTCGACTTCGATGTCAGTTGATGCAAGACGGATGTCTGTCGAGCTGAGTTGCTTGCGAATTTGATCGCCAGCTGCTTCATTATTTGTCTGTGAAATTTCTTTTGTGTTTTCCTCGCTCATTGTTCCTCCGTTATTGTTGCTATCAAATCAGCGCTAATGCGTTGTTCTCTGATTCATCGATGATTGTTTTTGCTGCTTGTTTGGCTGCTTCTCTGTTGTAATTGTCAGTACTGAACAACGCATTGTAGATTTCGGAGTCTTTTTGGAGGTCGTCAAGAGCTGTCCACAGATTGAGCTCTTTGTTTGTTACGGCAAAACGATACGAGAACATCTCAAGCTCTTCAGAAGTGAATTGTTTGTCCTGAGGCAGCTCAGAAGTAGCCGCCTGCAGCGCTTCGCTGAACTCTTTGTTTAAGTCAGTGATTCTCTCTCGATACTCTTTGTAAGTATTCTCAATCTCTGCTTTGCTCGTGTCATTGGTCAATGAATCTCGAAAGTGATTCTTTTGGTTGTCTGGGCTCAGGCTTATGATGAACTGGACAATACCGCCAAAGACTCCTTCACGTCCGTCGAGGTAGGAGTCAATTTTTTCTCGACAGGTATCGTAATAGGTGTGCAATAAAGGATCGATTTTCATTCTATATTCGGCTTTGATCTCGTCGCGTTTTTGCCCGTATTCGTCTGAAACTTTTTCATAAATCAGATGCTTTTCATCTGCATTATCGACAGCGAAAATAAGGTGTTCCTTTTCGGTTTCGATGAATGATTCGATAGCTGTGTGCTCTTCGGTTGCTCGTTCATGTTCTGCCCACGAATCAAACGTGAGAAAGAGCACGAAAAAGACAAGAGAGAGGACCGCGGCTATCACTAAATAGCGTTTTAGGATGCCTTCGTTTGTGTTGGGTGCGTCGTCCGTTTTGAGTAGGCGGAATTCGTCAGCGATCTCTTGATTGGTCAACAGGCTGAAGTTGAACAGGTTGGCAAGGCCGAAAATAACAGATCCAAAGATGATGAGCTGGAACACGAGCGCAATGATACTTGAACCACTTGAGACTTTTGCAATGCCATAGATTACCAAGCCATCAGTGAATGATGAGAACTGATCGATCTCAATCATGATCGCCGAAGGAGAGTACTCGAAAGGTGCTCGTGTTGCGCCAAATGCTTCGACTAAGCTGGCATAGTCATGTGCAGGAAGAAATAAGGCGAACAGTGCATAGAGAAGACAAAGCACGAGGCCGACGAGCAAGAAGCTGAGCCATATCGCTTTCGCGCGATCGAACCTTGGAGCGTACTCTCTGCTCAAATAGTGCTGTGCGATAAGGTAAATGATGTAATAGATTGGAACAGCGCAGCAAACGAGCACCCATTCGGCGGTATTCCATTTGGGCGATTCAAGCACGAAAAGAAAAGCAGAAACAAGCGAGAGAACGAACAGAATGCCGAAAGTGATAGTCCATTTTCGGTTCAATCTCGAGAGATTGCCGCCTGCCGCAAGTTTTTTCTGTCTGTGCAGACGATTTATTACGGTGAAGTGCAGTGCTCCGATGGTTGACAGGATTGCGTACACGATACAAATGGGCGCAAGAACTGCAGCAGGGCAGCCTGGCGCAATTTGCGAGATGACGAAAAGCGCGACAACGATGAGTGCGGATTTGATGAAATAGGTAAGCGTCTGGCTGCGATGTGGCGCGATCCTCCGCATAGACTTTCTCATGTTTGCCAACTTGGTCAATCGGTCATCCTGAATCATTTGCCTAATAACTCTATCTTGCCCGAATGATTCTATCAGAATTATTGTTTATGCATGATTTAACCTATATGGGGCTCGCTCTTCGATTGTTTGAAAGCGAATACTGTTGTGAGCAGCAATCATTCAATTCTTATCATGTACTAAAATATGGACAGCGCTCCTATAGACCTCCTTCTATTATTAGCCTATCAAGCCAAAGCAAAGAGGTAGGAGATGATCATGTTTTTACCATCACGACAGCTTCAAAGCTTTTGCATTCGTGGGTTCCAATACTGGGATGGCGCACTCGTCCTCGAAAAACTAAAGGCAGGAGATGGTCTCGAACTGCGCATCGAAGCCGATAATCCACACGATCCCAATGCGGTAGCGATCTACAAGGACTCTTCGAAGCTTGGTTATGTGCCAGCTGAGATAAATGAATCGCTTTCCTTGATGCTCTTTTATGGGCACAAGGCAGCATTCGAGGTGCGTGTTTTGCAGGTGAATCGTGAGGCTGAACCATGGAAACAGGTTCGTGTGGGAATCTATGTCGCCGATAAACGTAACTAGTTTGAGGCGCTGGTCTTGTCGAGCGTAATCAGTGTTTGGTTTGGAGAAACGATAATGGTTAAGGGAAATACATCTAGGCAGGCAACCTCGCTCATCTTCTAGGGTTAGACATTAATGGGGCATCCATGTGAAAAATTTCGGGTACACAGGTGAAAGTACCAGACATGAGAGTGAGATGTGCGGATGGCCAATAACAGCAAATCAAAGCTGGAATTTCTTTATATCAAGCAGATCCTTGAGACCGAGACCGATGAAGACCACAGCCTTTCGATGTCCCAGATCGTCGAGCGCCTGGATAGTTACGATATTTTCGTAGAGCGTAAGGGAGTCTATCGCTACATTAATACGCTGCGCGTGCTCGATAAGCCAGCGGTGTGCAACGAAACGATCACTCATCACACGTTTGATGCCGATGAATACGAGAGCTTCGCCCGTTTCAGGGGGTCGGTAGCGGCAACATTGCTGGTGGATGGCGATAAGGTCGTGATCAACATCGATCAGTTTGGCGATGTATGGAGTGGTTTTGTACAACGATCAAGCAGTGAAGGCGGTCGTGAAGATCCGCAAATCGGAGCTCTTCTTCGGTTGGATCGTCGACCTCGGCAGCACCGTCCACATCGCCGTCCCAAAAGCCTCCAGGAAGAATATTGGGAGTATCTGTTGAGCTTGACAAAGAAATCGTGTAAGAGTTAAGTTGACAGATATAAGATGTCGCGCAATTGAGGGATCGGTGAGATCATTGCTTCTGACGGAATTGGTTGTTCATTTGAGTTGCGTATGAGGCCTCTTTGCTGATGTGCTTAAAGATTAATCGTTCGAAAATGAAGTCAACTCTTTTCTTTCTTCTTAAACAGTGTATTCATAGTTGCAAAATACTATGATGATCCAAATTAGCCTTGATATTTTAGACGATTGTTAAAACGGCTTCATTAAGTTGTCTGCTGTATAGAATTAATTTCTCTACAATGACGCAATAAATGATCTCCTATGATCTTTCCCAGCTTTACAGGAACTGCATTGCCAATTAGCCTGCCAAGTTCTTTACGTCCTATTGGATGACTGGAATCAAAAAAAGCATAGTCAGAAGGGAAAGTCTGTAGCAGAGCACCCTCTCTGAACGACAATGCTCTATTTTGTTCGGGGTGCCCAAATCTGCCACTACCATAATTATAAAACTGTGTTGTGATTGTTGGGGCTGCTTTGTCCCATTCCATACGCCCGTAAACGGCTCCATAGCCATCTCCCGTATCGTTGGAATGACAGGTGAGAAGCAATTCAGTATCCCATGAACGCCATGTTCCACCTGGGGTAGAAGCTTTGATTCTTTTCAAGTTTTTTTCTGATAATTTAGACGAAAAATGCAAGCGATCATTTGTGTCGCAGGAGCCTGCATTCAGCTTGGGCAACGAGCCTATAGCATCTCTGACTGTGACAGCGGGATAGTTTGAATCCGCACAATTTAATGGTGGAATTATGCCATGCTTAGAGGCGAAAAGTACAAGGCGTTTTCTTTTTTGAGGTATCCCGAAATCGGCGCAGTTTACGACAGAGTACGAAATAAAATACCCTAGTCCTTTCAAGGAATTGCAAAAGCTTAGAAAGACGTCTTTATCTTGAATGCCAGGTACGTTTTCCATTATGACAAAATCCGGTAAACATCCTTCTATCTGTTTAGCAAAATGGGTCAGCAAATACCAACGATGATCCGAATTAGAAGCTTTTTGGTTGATCGATGAAAAAGCCTGACAAGGAGCGCATCCGCAGAGTAGTGAATATTGCGGCTCATCAAGAAAGGCTTTTATCTTATCTGTATTAATATCTTCAATTTTTTTATTAATAAAGATGGAGCTATTGTTTGTTTCGTATGCAAAGGCACAATTAGCATCGTTGTCTATACCTGCTACGATTTCTATGCCAGATTGTTGTAGGCCACACGTAAGGCCTCCTGCACCGCAGAAATAATCGACACCAGCTATACGCGGAATGGGTTTATCTATGTCGCTGCTGGAATTATGGTTATTACGCGCTTGAACGAACATGTTTATCCTTGCTTATATAGTTTGTAAAAGAATCTACGAATTGTTCTAAAACTTTAATAACGCAATTCTTTTTGTAAACTAGATCATTAATGGTTATTTGCCTACCGCATTCATAGAATGAGACATCTCCATGAGCAAGATCGTTTCTGGAATTCACCAAGTCATCCAAAACTCCGAGTTCGTTAGTAATGTTTCTCGTGTCAAAATGAATACCATACTGTTCGCAATACTTTCTTAATTTGGCACCATTTATATTGCCCGAAGAGACAAAATTTCCATTAAAAGTAATATGGGAAGTTGCAGAATTGATGAGATTGCGTGTCTTTTTTATATAGTATTCATGTGCAACATCTTTTGTTGCAACGTAAGAAAACTCGCTTATTATCCAGGCTTCTCTGACTTTGTTTGAGAGTTGTGTATAAGTTAGTCTTCTTTTTTCAATATCGCTTCTCAATGCGGAAAAGGCCTCTACTATCAAAGCTTCTACACACCCATATAACATAATAATCGTTGCAGCTTTGGATATGATTAACAGGTTTCTACTGGATACAGATTTTAGCGCAGCATCAGAAGCTTTTAAACTTGCAAAATGATCTTCAAGCTCTTTTTTCTTTTTGTTATACGATTCAGCTAACATGTTGAAAACTCTCTAAGAAAGCAAAGAGTCTCTTACGTATTCAATGCGATCGCAAACTCTTTTGGAAGAATTAGATGCATGCGTTGTTGTATGAAATGCAAAATCATCGCTATCAAGCCAGTCCATCGAATTTGGGGTAAGGTTAGGGTTGGTTTCAAGCGCTAAACTTGAACCGACAGAAATCGCCTCGAAACGAACTCGGGGTGTTGTTTTTGAGTTCTTAAGCTTTCTGAAACCATAAGGATAGTTCGCTTTGACAAAATTTAACATTTGGATGAATGTTTGTTCCATCGCGTTTTGATCGAAGCAATTTTGCGAATCTTCAACATATTGATCCAGGAATTTATCTACGTCATGCTTAAACTCTTTGTAGCGATCGTGGTATGCGAAAAAACGAAGAACTAATTCGAGGTGTTCATATCGTTTTCGACCATTTTCGCTTATAGGACATAACTCAATAAACAGAGGATTTGAAGCACAATGCTCGATAAAGCTCATGAAAGGCCCTTCATAGCTTCCTCGACGAACCTCTATAGATCTAGCTCGCTTTCCAGCTGTGTTAATTCGATTAAAGATTTCACGTCTACTTTCGGTAGTTGTTTCTTCGGATAGAACAACGATTCTTAAAGTGGTTTTATTAAATTTTCTTTTATAAGTTTCTGGAAGATCGCTATATCTGAATGTATTAAGCGAAGTAAGTACCGATAGATTCTTAAGCTTAAAGCCATCATCCATAAATTCTTCCAATGTTTGAGTACGTTGTGCGCCATCTACTATTTCGCATCGTCCGTCATCGGAATCTGCAAAGAACATAAACGGTATTGGTAAACCCAAAAGCACAGATTCAATAAACAAGCTCTTGTTCTTTTGTTGCCAGATAAATTTTCTTTGGTATTCGTCTGGGATGTAGAATTCATTTGATCTAAATTGATCAACAAGAAAGTCAATTGAATAGTCTCTTGTATCGTAATTGATTTCTTTACGTAGCGCGTCGAGCTGATTGCTAGCATGCTGTATTTTTTCAGGAGTAATACTCATTCTTTCTCTCTCTGCAAGATGGGATATAGGTGTCTAATATTATCTAATATTCAATATGGGATCGAATATCCATTCCTCAGTTTATTGCTTGAAGAAATGTATTTAGCTATAAGCGAAGAGTTTCGGATATCTCTTTTCCTAGAGCATAGGCTAATAGAGGAGGTATGGCATCTCCTATTTGTTCATATTGATCTTGTTCAGGGTCGCTATGGAATTTGATATAGGGCCCTTTAAACTCATACCAATCAGGGAAAGATTGCAGTCGCGCAGCCTCTCTCGGGGTAAGCCCTCTATTTGACGTTGGATGGATCATCTCGTCAAGACAATGAGAAGTTACGGTAAATGCAGGTTCATTTGGTTTCAATCGGCGATTTCGTGCCCCATAGATTTTTTTCGGAAAACATTCTGCGGCCTCTTTTGCTCGACCTTCTGCATTGAGACGTTCGAATGCTGTTTTCATGCTTTCTCCTTGTTTAATAAGTTTAAACCTGCTAAGCATGTTTTTTGTATGACCGGGCGCTTTATGCCCAGAAAGAGAGTCTTCACGAAAGTCAATATGTTTTGGAGGCATAGAAAGATCTCCTCGCATTCTTCGTAAAAACTGATTTTGTGCTGTATTGGCTTTCATCCCTTTGAGGCTACAACAATACTTTTTGCTTTCTCGCCCAGTCGCAATAGAAGGTAGATCACCTAATGCATCTGATACGGTAACATAGTCGTAGTCGCAGTTTGCTCCATTTGAAGGCTTCGGGTATTCAAACTTGAGGTCTGGATAAGCGTTGTTGATTCCAACCAGAAATAATCGTTCTCTTGCTTGAGGAACGCCATAGTCGGTAGCTTTAAGAAGTACGTCGTTTTTCTCTCTGGAAGCTAGTCTGTATGTCGGAGAGCCATCATTCAGATCGCCTTCAAATTCATCACAAATAGCTTGATACATTGCTCCGACTTTTCCGTTATGTTTTTTCGAAAAGAGCCCTTTTACGTTTTCAAACATAAACATTTTTGAATTGACACCACGTGCAATTCTTAAGACATTCTGATAAAGCTGATTACGTTCATCAACTTCTTTTCGATCTCCAGCCATGCTAAAGCTTTCACATGGAGCCCCACCAGTGACGATGTCTACTGTGCTTTGATTGTATCTGGCTTGTAATAAGGCTTTTATCATGCTTGTTTCGACCTTGTTGATATCTCCAAAAATTAGGATAGGTCGTTCTGAATTGGTTAGAAAAACGTCTAAATAAGTTGGATCCTGAAGATATAGTTCAAGATCCAATATTTCTGCATCGTGCGAGCTTGCATAGGTCTGAACAGTCCAATAGCTCCATTCGACAGCAATGAGAGGCTTTATCCCAGCCCATCTGAAACCCGTTGCAAGTCCTCCTGGTCCAGCGAAAAGATCAATAGAGGTTAGACATTGTTTTTTGGGCAGTGCGTAGCTATTTACTTTATATCGAGTAGCTCTTGCATCTAAAGGTTTTGGTGCATCAGCGGGTATCATCCAAATGTTACCATGTTTCTCAGCACCATATATTCGGCCCTCAGTACACAAGACCTGAACGCGCCTTTTTCCTATGCCCCATTTTTGAGCTGCTTCAGTTGCTGTTATTGATTGCACAATGTAACCTATCATTCTTTAAAGCGAACAATAGCTCCATAATAATAATGTATTTACGCAAGCGCAATATACGAGGCGTGATGTATCGCTTTTTAAGAGGAACGGTCGCAGCAATCAATGAAGCACTCGCGCTTTTAATTGAATCCTTTTTCCGCGCTTTTTAGAGGGATAGGTCCACGAAAAAATTGTTCCGAACCATTTTGATTTATCTGCTTCTGCTTCTTGTTTTGTGCAGTATTCATCGATGGTATGAATGCTGAAAATACTGGTATTTTTGTCTCTTACGACTATGTAGTCTGCTATTTGAATTGGTTTGATGTTTTTGGGTCCGATTCCTGAAAAAACCCAACGGTTTAATGCTTCGCGATAAGGAGAAAGTGTATTTGTTAAAGCCTGAATATCTTCTTGCCTCATGTCTCTTTTGTTACCTATACTTTGAAAGACATTTAACAAGCGTCGCAATTCAGCATTTGAGGAATCAAGAACGTCGGCAAATACGTCAGCAGAATACTCGTGAACGCTTACAGAAGAACGAGCTGTATTTTTCAGTGAAAATGTGAAAACCGATGAGTCTCCATTTACAAATTCAACAGTTGCTGCAACATCGGTTTTAGGGTTGCCTCCACTTGGAAGTTTAGGAATATCTGTAGTTGTTGTAATGCTTTTTACTTTTCCACTGGGAATAGCAAGTTTATTGAGGACCAAAGAAAAAACATCGTACATAAATCCAGTGTCTGTTGTGGAACCATTGTATCGTCCAATGTTATTCTTATCCGACAGAATTGAAGAAAAGAGATCCTCAAGCTTCCTGCCTTGCAAATCGTGATGAGATCCTTTTTCAAGCGTCTGCAAATAGTTTTTAATCGCATTATCATAAAATTCCTGGAGTGTCATAATGTCATCAATTGCAGAGATGACCTTTCCTTCACGAATCTTATCGCGAGTTGATGTCCCCTTGTCATAGCCATTTTGATCAGGTAAAACAACGTACGCATATTCAATTCTTGGATCAATACATTTTATATTATGAGCTCGCCATTGGTCTGTCTCGACACGATCACTTCTTAATGAAGTTGTAGCATACAAAATGGCTTTTGTATCGTCCGAATAGGTTATTTCTTCATGGGCATCAAATTGGTCCTTTTCATAACCCTCATATCCGTACGTTGGCGAGGGCTGGCTTTTAATTATTGCACCATATTCCTCTAGCTCTTCAATTGCTTTCCTTAGCGATTCTTTTGCATTTGCGCCGTGTTTAGCTTTGTTGCCATTTTCTTCCGAAAAGTTGTCGTTCATGTCGTTCTCCTCATATATGCCCTCATCAAAGTATTACACAAAGCAAATACGTAATGAAGCTGAGCTTGTTCTGATTGATGTGCGTCAATATTGCAAGGTGTCCTTTTTTGACAAGTCAGACATTTCTATGAGAGATGATGTTGTGTAAGCTTGCTTTCTGGTATTACTTTTGTGTTTGTCATGTCGATCAAGCTCGATGCTAACTAATTCGTCTAAATTGTAGGCATTGTGAAGTTGGAGTATCTCTTCTTCAGTGAGATCAAGCCATTGTCCATATGCGATTACGTCCCCATACCATTTGTTTTGGTCGGGGAGGTATGCTAAAGAGTACTCTTTCGTGCATCTAAGCACGCCGCCTATGTTAGCATTCACGATCTCGAAGGATACCAGGATTGCATCATGTATTTCGTGATTCCCAATAAAGCCCTTTGAAAGATTGATTCTAGGTTTCGTATCTTTGGTCCTTTCTTTGCTGAAGCTGAGCTTAGGTTTTACATCTAGGTTTATTAGTGTGCGCATGTGGATGAAAAGCTACATCTTTAGATCATTACTCAGTTTAAGAAAAGAGACGAGCATAGCATGTACCGTATTTGCCCCATCGTTAAATAACACAGATAGCGAAGAAAAGCGGTATACATATTAGCAACAGTGTGTCTTTTATATTACAATGAATGCAATGAGGGTGCTGGTGTGGTCAGTGCTTGATCGGATGGTTCGTGTGAAATGCGCGAATCTCAAACGCTCGAATCGTCTTATGCGCATAAACGGGCACAAGCTATTGTCAGCATGAAAGCGCACAAACAGACACGAGTTACCTTCAGCAGATTTTGGTATTCCGAGGAGACAGACATGCTCACGAATGATTTCTTAGGTGACAACATTGCCCGGTTGGGATTCGGGGCCATGCGCCTACCCATCATAGACGGCGATGCCTCCAACGTCGATCAGGCAACGCTCGATGCTATGGTCGATACGGCCATCAAGGCAGGCGTCAATTATTTCGATACGGCCTATCCCTATCATGGTGGCATGTCCGAGATCGCGCTTGGCCGTTCGCTTGCGCGTTATCCGCGCGATAGCTACTTCTTCGCCACCAAGTATCCGGGCCACCAGATCGCCGACACCTATGATCCCGCCGCGATCTTCGAAGAACAGCTGGCCAAATGCGGTACCGAATACTTCGACTTCTACCTGCTCCACAACATCTATGAGGCATCCATCGAAGTCTATCTGGATGAGCAGTGGGGCATCGCGGATTACTTCGTCGAACAAAAGAAGAACGGCCGCATTCGTCATCTGGGCTTTTCGTGTCATGGTCGCCCTGAAACGCTCAAGCGTTTCCTTGACTATGGCGCGCGCAAGTACGCTGAGCTCGAACAGCGCGATCCCGAAACTGCAGCCCTGTTCGCGGGCAATAACATCATGGAGTTCTGCCAGATCCAGTTGAACTATCTCGACTGGACCCTGCAGGATGCAGCCGCGAAAACGGCGCTGCTTGAGAGCATGAACATCCCGATCGTGGTCATGGAACCGCTGCGCGGAGGCAAGCTCGCTCACCTGAATGATGCTCAGATGCAGCAGCTGAATGCGAGTGTACTTGGCGGCGCAAATCCTCCTGCGCGTTCGGCGGTGGAGTGGTCGTTTCGCTGGTTGCTCGGCATCCCGAACGTTAAAACGATCCTGAGTGGCATGTCGGATCTTGCTCAGGTGGAGGAGAATTGCCGCATCTTCCAGGAGTCGGTTCCGCTTTCGGAAGTTGAAGAAGGCGTGCTGATGGATGTGGCTGAATCGCTCAAGGGTGGTGTTTCGTGCACTGCATGCCGCTATTGCGTTGATTCCTGCCCGCAAGAGATCGACATCCCTATGATGATGAACGCCTACAACGATCTCCAATTCGACACCAGCTTCACGGTATCGATGCAGATGGATGCTGTGCCTGAAGGTCAGCGTGCTCAAGATTGCATTCAGTGTGAATCGTGCGTGCAGATGTGTCCGCAGGGAATCGATATCCCAACGGTGCTCGAAGACCTGGCAGCTACGCTCGATAAGATGCCGAAGTGGGCCGATTTGTGTCGCGAGCGCGAAGAGGCGGCAGCGAAATTGGCTGCGCAATCACAAGAATAGTTTCTGCAGTTTGCTACCTGCGCAATCCCGTCGGGCAAAACGGCGCCACGGTGGAGACACGCGCGTTGAGGCTGCTATCCAGGACCATGACCTAGCTTGCAAAGCAGCTGATTACGTCAAAGAGCCACCAAAGAAACAACTTGTTTAAGGTTGATGGGCAAATGGGCGAGATAGGCCGGTCATGCGCTAGGGTAGTGCATTATGAGCGATTCTGCGACAACCCCTCATCTGCCAACTGGCTCAACTCGCACGATCATGATCGTGGTATTACTCGTCTGCAATGTGCTCGCTTGCTTTCTTGAGATGCTTATGAACATCGCACTCGATCATATTGCGACGCAGTACGACATTCGCCTTTCGCTCGCGAACTGGGTGGTGCTTGGCTTTGCCATCGTGAACGCAACTGCCATTACCACAGCAGCTTCGCTTCTACGTCGCTTCGGCATTCGCAAGATCATGTTAACAGGATGCCTGTTTGCGCTTGCAGGGTCGTTGCTCGGCTTCTTCGCAACTTCGTTCCCGCTGATCGTGGTGGCTCGTTTGATCCAGGCAGTAACCACGGGCCTTTTCTTCCCTGTGGTCAATGAAGCGCTCTTCACGCTTTCGCCAAAGGGCAAAGCGGGCATCCTGCTTTCTGCCAACTCTGCAGTTTGCGGTTTTGCTTTCGCACTCACGCCGCCTATTGCTGGTCTCGTGTTAACGTATGGAGGTTTGAAGGCGCTGTTCTTAGTGCCTGCTGCCTGTGCGCTCGTTCTGGGCGTCGTCTGCTATTTCACCTTGCACAATATCTACGCGCGAGTGAAGCGGAAGATCGATATCCCGAGCCTTGTTCTCAGCTTTGTGGGGCTGGGAGCATTCATGTGTGGTCTGAACGAGGTCGCTCACGATCCGTTGCCTTCGATCGCGCTCATGCTCTTCGGCGCGGTAATGATCGCCGTGTTCGTAAGACGCCAGCTGCGTATCCCTACGCCCCTGCTCGATCTGAGGCCGTTCAAATATCAGGTTTTCTCGCTCGGAGAAACTCTTATCATGATCGCCTATATGGGGTCGCTCTTCGTAAGCTTGGTGGTGCCGTTGTATCTAGAAGGCGTACAGGGCGAAACGCCTTTCATCGCTGGTTGTTTGCTCTCGATTCCGATCTGCACCTATGCGACGCTCTGCATCGTAAGCGGCAAAGTGCTCAGCAAGCGGGGCATTTGGCCTTTGGTTTCGTGCGGATTCGGCCTTGCGGTGCTCGGCTTCATCCTGGTGTATGGCGGTGTTTCCTTGGGGAACATAGTGCTCGTGCTGGTTTTCACTGCACTGGCATATGGAGGGATCGGCCTGGCTTACCCTTCAGTCAAGAGCGTGGATTTCGAAGCGGTACCGCAAGCGCTGTCCTCACATGCCTCCTCGATCCACTCAACGCTCGTTCAGATCGCAGGCTCGATCGGTACGGCGCTTTTTGTGGGAATCATGTCGGGGCAGATGGAGCATCTTACCGCTGCGGGCGCATCAAGGGCAACCGCCTATGCATCTGGTTTCGAGATCACGCTTGGCATCATCATCGGCATCATTGCGGTAGGGTTCGTGCTCTCTTTCTGGTATTCGCGCATCGTCAGGAAGAAGAAGCACTAGCGCACGTGCTATTCGGAAGAGCTCGTAATCTGGTCTATAGCTTACGGATCGGATGACGAATGATCGTCTTGAGGTTTTCGGGCTTGGTGCGACGCGGGTCCGAAAGATAGATCTCGTGATGATGCCGACCTTCGGGGGTGTTCGACATATCGAGCGCATAGCCTTCGCTGGTAACAAAATCGTCGAGCAGCGCGATCGTGGCGGGTTCTTCGTCGTAACTTCCGAGGTGCATGATCTGCGCGCAAAGCCCCTCGTCTATGGTCACCAGTTCGGCGCTTGAGGTGTCGAGGCCTTTCTTGTGTGCAGCTTCGCTTTGTGCCCAGGCGAATACTTCAGGAGTGACAAAATCGGGAAGGCGAATAGCTGATATCCACTCAAACGTTTCCTTGTTCGAAAAATCAACGCCATCAACGCCTTGCTGCCACCAAAAGCCCTCAAGGGGAGGGACGACGAAATCGAAATACCCGTCAATGCGGGTATCGCCCATCTTCGACATCTTGATGGTGTAAGCGATGGCATAAAGGATGCCGATCGCGTTCTTGTATGCTCCGTCCTCTTCATTCGGATCACCCTTGCCTCGAACGGCAACATAGTTCATAGGAGGAACTTCAATGATCTCGGGCTTGCGTTTGGGCAGGTAGAATTCCTTGTATTCCTTTTTGAAGTCGAATGCCATGGACCTTCCTTATCCGCGATCGAAGAAGGGGCTCTTCGAACTGATGCTCACGGGAATGGCAAGAACCTGCTGAACACCTTCACCAAGTAAGCCAAGGTGTGCAGCGGCAGTGCCGGCGGAGAACATGATGCGCGTATCGACCCCGTAGGCTTGCGCACGCGAGACGGCAGAGCCGAGCGCGATACCCACGTCGATCACATTGATCGCGCAAGGTGCTTCGGCGGGCTTCTCGCCGCAGGTCGGGAACCCGCAATAACCGCAGTTCAAAGATTGAACCTTAGGTCTGGTTCCAACGAGCACTACACATTGGCACGCACGAACGCATCCTGCATCGCGAAGGAAGAACGCATGCCCGCGCTCTTTGCCGATGGTTTCCATGGCGACCGCGAGAGCTTCCTTCTCATCGCCGTTCACAACAGCGCATTCGAGCACATCGATGCCCTTTCCTTTCGGAGCAGTGCGCGCTGCAACGAGCATCTTTTGGGCGATATCGAGTGCTTGGGCTTCGCGCAGATCGCGTTCGTTGTATATCATGGGAACTCCTTGTTTGAGATGGGCAGGCTCTTGTGCGTCACTGTTCGCTGGTGACAGGATAGCATCAATGCGTACGCGCACCTATACGACTCTGACAGAGAAACATATTGTTGCTTGTGGGATAGCATCAATGCGGGTGAGCCACATAGATGACCCAGTAGCGTTCCCAGACCCCTGCAAGGAGGCAGAGCACTCCAGCGGCAGCCGCACCGAGCGGCCCGAAGAAGCAGGCAGCGATGGCGCAGATGCCTGCGATGCCATAGACAACGATCGCATTGCCCGCGAGAACCGCCTTAGAGTACATCTTGGAGGCGCGTTCGTGGATATTCATCCACACCAGTGCGTAGGTGAAGCAGCGGAAAACGATCAGCGCGATGAACGGAATGATGAGCGCTTCTACGGCAGCGATCTGGCCGAAAACGAGCGAGAGCACGATCAGAAGACCCATTCCCATCGTAAGAGCATCGCTCGCTACCCAACAGGTGAGCCAACGTGCTTTCTTGAGGCCGGGCTGCGATGTGCAGCTGAACACCACGCCTTTGTAGCAGATCACCACGCACGCTGCGATGAGCGCTAAGACCGCGAAGAGACGGAAGAGCACATCGAGTACCACAACAACTTCGGGAGGCAGCCCAATGGTTGCGAGCAATGCGACCGTAACCCAGTAGATGGCGAGCGCGATGAACAGCATGATCGAATAGAAGATCAGGCCCACCACGCCGACCGATAGGGGAGAGGTGGGATGCAGGACCCTCATAGCATGCAAGAATCGAACGTGATCGCCCAGGTCGGCAACGAGCAAGAGCAGATCGAAAAGAACGATGAAGAACGCGAGCGTGAGTGCGATCGGCATGACGGGACCGAAGAGCGCTGGGGCGGTGAGCCACGTGATCATCGTCACGAACATGAAGCCCGCAGTGAGATTGTTGAAGAAAAGATCCCACACGATGATGTTCTTCCAATCAGGAAAATGAACGGTATCGTGCTGTTGGTATGCAGAAGGCTGACCTTCAATCCATGTTCTATCCATGATCATCTTCCTTCCTACAGCAGACAAACAACGATCGTGATGGCTGCGATCGCGAGCATTCCTATAGCTTTGGCGTAATCGCCGATCATGAAGCTTACGGGCAATTTCGGTTGAGCTGGCAAGCCATAGACAGCAGGCTCGTCCATCAACAGGTAGAACGAATTGAGCGGTTTGTAATCCTGAAAGGGATCAACGCCATACAAGTTGGCTTTCTCAAAACCTTGCTCATGAAGAACCGCCAACCGTGCACGTGCACGCTCGACCATCTCTTCGCGCGGACCGAACTGAATCGCGCCGGTGGTACATGCCGTGGCGCAGGCGGGCTCCAACCCGTCGCGCAAGCGGTCGTAGCATTCAGCGCACTTCATGGAATGGCCGGTCTCTTTGCTCACTTCAGGGACGCCGAAGGGGCAGGCAGCCACACACATACGACAGCCCATGCAGATATCGGTCTGGTAATAGATGCCTCCGAATTCATTGCGAATGATGGCGCCGGTAGGGCAGGCTTCATGACAGGGTGACTCCTGGCAATGCTTGCAGTGGTCGGCCATGAAGAGCCATTGCCCTTGTTTCGGTTCATGAAGCAAGTCGTCCATCGAGGTAGGGGCTGTTCGGTCCGTTTCATTGACCTCTGAGAAGCGCTCGATGAACTTAACGTGCCGCCAGTTCTCTGAAGAAAGATCGCGGGTATTGTCGTAGCTGTTTCCCGACCATTGGATATCCGTGGTCTTGAGCATGTTCCACTGCTTGCACGCGATCTCACATGACTTGCATCCTGAGCAGATGGAGGTATCGGTGAAGAAGGCCATCTCCGTTTGCGCAGGAAGCGGATCACGGCGCTTGAACAAGGAGTAGACAACATCGAGTCTGCGATTCTTGTGCGGCTCTTTTGCGTCGTAGCGCTTATCGGAAAGCTTGAGTATGTTTCGCGGGTTCGGCTTCATGGTTAGTTCCTCCCTTCCGGTTGAGCTGGCCAGGGGGTATCAGGGATCGGCTCATCGAATAAGGGGTCGTATTCGAGCGGATATGGATCGAGCTTCTGCAGGTCGTTCGGATCTGCCTTGGTGATCCGTACCGCAAATCCCTTAGATGCGGGAATCAGACCATCGGAAGCCATGATGGCGGGGCTGAGGTCGTTGGTAATGTCGCTGACCATCAAGCCCTTGTATCCTGATGCGACGAACGCGCCAACGACGGTCGCCTTCTGTCCGTAGACCTCTCCGATGCGCAAGCGGGGCGTTACGAGGGCGCGGATCTGCAGCTTAGCGCGTTCGCTTTCGACGGTGACATAATCTCCTGTCTCCACGCCGATGCTCGCTGCTTGCTCGGGAGAAAGCTCCAAGAAGCGTTCTGGCTGCAATCCGACGAGCCACGGCATCGTGCGCGTTTGCGCACCGGAGAGCCAGTGCTCGGTCACATGGTAGGTGGTCATGATCGTGGGATAGTCGTGCTCGCCCACGGGTGCGATGGGATTCTCAACATCGTCGACGATGACCAATCCAGGATCGCACGTCTGTTCCCAAAGCCTGTTCTCATAGGGTGATTCGGTGGTTTCGTAGTAGACCGGCATGGGGCCCTCTTTGATGCTGTAGGGCACGAAGAGCCATGCCTTGCCGTCCGAATGAGCGCCAAAGGGGCAATCGCCCGCAAGCGCCGCATCTCCTGTTGCGCCCGGTTCTGGTTGGTAGGTTGGCGGTTTCTTTGCGTTGCACTGCGGCTTGTCGTAGCCTACCCATTGTTCGAGCTGCTCATCCCACCAGATGAGCTTCTTGCGCTCTGACCAAGGCTTGCCCTCTGGATCGGCAGAGCAACGGTTGTAGAGAATGCGAGAGTTCTCAGGCCAGCTCACGCGATAGTCCGAGAAGATTGATCCGTTGTGGACATCTCCTGTCTCTGTGCGATTCATCAGGTTCTCGCCTTCGGGGCCGAGGATACCTGAGAGCAGGCGGCATCCGCATACCGTAGAGCCATCATCTTTGAGCGTGCCGGACCCTTGGCAGACCGAGCCGTCATCGATGTTGAATCCGTTCATCTCTCTGACGACCTTCATCATGTCCAAGTCGCCTTCGATAGGGGTGAGCTCGAATTCTCGCTCGCTTCTGGTAGGACCGTTCGCATCGTAATCCCAATAGAGCGCGCGCATGCCCGCATCGCGTTCATCGGTCGTTGCATTCGCTTTCGCCTGAAGTCTCTTACCTAATTGGTAGATGTACCACGAATCCGCATGAGCTGCTCCGGGTGCTTCTTGGATGCGCTCGTGCCATTGCAGTACGCGTTCGGTGTTCGTGACGGAACCCTCTTTTTCCAAGCAGGTGCAGACCGGTAAGTAGAAGACTTCGGTTTGGCATTCATCGGGCGAAGGTCCTTTGGGATCGGCATACCAGACCGAAGCGCTCTCATTCTCGAAGAGATCCATTACCACGAGCCATTCGAGGTTTCGCATCGCATCGCGGCTCCACCCCGTGTTGGGGTTGGTCACAGCGATGTTCTGGCCGATCACCACCATGCCATCCATGCCGCCACGAAGGGCTTTTTCCATGGAGACCGTGAGTGATTCGTTATCACTGAGCTTCGGGAGCCATTGATAGCCATATTCGTTGTCTTTGGTGGCGTTCTCACCATAGTAAGCTTTGAGCAAGCTGACCATGTAATTCGGCAGTGATGCCCACGAACCACGTTCGGTCTCCAGCTTCCACATGCCATCGCTCGTCTTGTCGAGCGCGCCGCTGAAACCGTGACCATTAGCGAGGTAATCAGCCAAGGTGGCGTTGCCAGGATGCGCTTCTGGTTGGGGAATGTAGTTCGGCAAGACATTGAACAGCGTGGGAACATCGGTAGCGCCTTGCACGTTGGAATGTCCGCGGAGCGCTAAGATGCCGCCGCCAGGGCGACCGATGTTGCCGAGCAATAGCTGCAAGATAGCGGCGGTACGGATGATCTGGGAGCCGCTGGAATGCTGCGTGAAGCCGGTCGCATAGCAGAAAGCCGTGGTGCGATCGCGTCCGGAGTTCCTGCCGATGAGCTCGCCGACCTTCACGATATCTGCTGGGCGGCATCCACAGATATCAGCCACCACCTCAGGGGTATAGTAGCTGAACTGCTTCTTGATCAGCTGGAACACGCAGTGCGGGTCTTGGAGGGTTAGATCTTGCTTGGGTTGTCCATAGCTGCCATCAGGATTCATCTCGTATTGATAGTCCCAAGTGGTTCCTGTCTGAGAATATGAATTGGTCTCAGGATCCCACCCATTGAAGAAGCCGCGCACATCATCGAACTCAAAACCGGGATCGATGAGCGTAGCGGCATTCGTATAGTTGATCACGTACTCCTTGAACCAATAATCATGCTCAAGGACGTAATTGATGAGGCCGCCGATGAATGCGATATCCGCGCCAGGACGTGTGTGAACGTAGTGATCGCATGCCGCAGAGGTACGCGTGAAACGAGGATCGACATGGATGGTGATCGCGCCTTTGCGCTTCGCTTCCATCGGCCAATGGAACGCCACGGGATGAGCCTCTCCCATGTTCGATCCCATGATCAGGATGCAGTCGCTATTGATAAGGTCGCGTGGGGGATTGGTGCAGGCACCGAATCCGAAGGTTGGCGAAAGCGCTGCAACGGTGGTGGAATGGCAATACCGTGCGGAGTTCTCGGTGGGCAAGATGCCCAAACCTCCCGTGAAGAGCTTTCGGATGAGGTAGCATTCTTCATTATCGAGAGCCGATCCGCCGATGAATCCGATGTTCGTCGCCGCGTTTATCGTGAGGCCGTTCTCGTCCTTTTCGACGAACCCCTTATTGCGAGTCTCCCAGATGCGATCGGCTATGGCATCGAGCATCCAATCGATGCTCTTCTCTTCCCATTCGCTCGCACCTGGTGCGCGGTAGAGCGCGCGCGTCTCTCGATAGGGGTTGCGGTTCAGCATGAACGTCGACATGCCCTTAGGACACTGACGCCCCGCATTGATGGGGGAGCGCGGATCGCCTTCAACTTCGATGAGCTCTTTGTCCTTGTAGAAGGCCAGCTGCGAACAGCCTACCGCACAGAACTGGCATACGGTGGTGCCGCACTTCGCTTCGCGTAGCCTCGTGCACTTATGAACCGTACGATCGCTCAGAACGTCATTCACGTGAGCCATGGTCAAGTCCTTTCCTTCCTTAAACGTTGGCCTGCTTGAGCGTTCATGCTAAGCAGTCCACCAGCAAACCGCAGCAAATCACCGAAGCGATTCTTGCGGGATCATTCCAGCTCTCGTTCTCCAGCGCGCACCGAGCGATCGACGGGCCGATCGCTTCCCATGGGAGCACCGTTCATGCGCATCTTCTGCATGTTCCTCATGAGATAGATCGGCGATGCGTATCCGCTCCAGATATGTATCAGCCTGGTGAACGGAACGATGAGGAAGACGCAAAGTCCGATGAAGATATGGATCTTCTGCGGGGTGGCTGCATCGATCAGGTGCGTGTAGGCATCAGGCTGGAGCGTGACCAAGGCGATGGCCCAGTTCACGAAATCCAAGAGGCCTTCGCCTGATTTGTCGTAGAGTGCTGCGTTGACAACACTCGTTGCACCCATGATGAGCACTGCGCCAACCACCACCAAAACGAGCCAGTCGCTCGGACGCGAGGTCTTGCGAATGCGCGGGTTGGTGATGCGTCGGTGGATCATCAACGTGATGCCGATGAGGCAGAGCACTGCGCAGGCACCGCCTGCGATGATCTCGAGCACTTGGGTCATTTGCGGCGTGATGCCGAAATCTAGAAGGAATTGCTTGGGTACGAACAGTCCGAATAGGTGTCCGAAGAGCAGCCCGATAACGCCGACGTGGAAGAATCGTGCGCCCCAGTTGATCTCTTTCTTGCCGCCCAAAAGCTCCGAGCTTTGGCTCTTCACCGTGTAGGGGTGCGTGAGGAAGCGGATGAAGCTCCCCACCAGCCAAACCGTGATGACCACATAGGGAAATACCTGATAAACAATGAAATAGAGAAGGTGTATAAGATCCGTATCCATAGTCATCACTTCTGCTTCCTTGGCTTGGCAGCTACTTCATAATCCTTGAACGTAGGTGCGATCTTCCTATCCATTGGGCCTCCGAAGATCTTCGATGCGCGATACCGCTGATCGCGGCCGCCGCCCATGTTCATGCCTTGTTCACCTTGCTTGAGCACGCTCGCCTCGTGGTCGCGGTTAGCGGTGGGTATCACGAAGCGATCCTCGTAGTTCGCGATGGCAAGCAGCGAATGCATTTCGCAAACATCTTCAGGCGTAAGGCCGAGCGCGCGAAGCTCGTCGATCTCGGGAGCTTCTTTGATGGCATCGAGCGGCAATTCGCTCTTCAGGTACTGATCGAGCCCTGCTGAATCGCTGTAGTGCCTTACGACGGAGCGCATGAGCAGCAAGCGCGATAGGGCATCTTGGACGACCTGGGTGTTTCCACCAGCAAGGAGGTTAGCGAGATACTGGATCGGTATCCTCAAGTCCTCTGCTTTCGGCAACATGCCGTCCATCGAGAGCTTGCCTGCATCGATAGCATGAGCGATCGGCGAAAGGGGAGGAACGTACCAGACCATCGGAAGTGTGCGGTATTCGGGATGCATGGGGAAGGCGAGTCCCCATTCGATGAGCTTACGCACAGGTGATTTCTGTGCCGCCGTGATCCACTCATCCGATATGCCTTCAGCGCGTGCCTCTTCGATAACATCGAGGTTGAACGGATCGAGGAAAACGCTGCGCTGCGCTTCGTAGAGATCGGCATCGTTCTCGGTGCTCGCAAGCTCTTTTATCTTGTCGGCATCGTAGAGGACGACCCCCACATAACGAATGCGGCCCGTGCATGATTCAGAGCATACGGTTGGGCATCCGCTCTCGATACGGGGATAGCAGAAGATGCATTTCTCTGCTTTTCCGCTCGACCAGTTGTAGTAGACCTTCTTGTATGGACAGCCGGTCATGCACATGCGCCAGCCACGGCATTTATCCTGATCGACCAAGACGATGCCGTCCTCTTCGCGCTTGTATATGGAGCCTGATGGGCAGCTTGCTACGCATCCGGGATTCAGGCAATGGTTGCAAAGGCGTGGGAGGTAGAACATGAACGTATTCGCATATTGCGCATAGATCTCGCGCGAAACGCCCTTGAGGTTGATATCCTCTACCGCTTCAACATCTACGCCACCAAGATCGTCTTCCCAGGCAGCGCTCCCTTCGATCTTGTCCATGACTTCGCCCGTTATGTAGCTGACTGGCTGGGCGGTAGGTGCCGTTTTCATGAGAGGCGCCTTTTGCAGCTTCTGGTAATCGAAGGTATAGGGTTCGTAGTATTCATCGATGGTCGGCAGCAGTCCATTGCTGAAGATGCCAGCCAAGAGCCACGAGCGAGGCCCGCGCTTCAGCTGCAGCTTTCCGTTCTTGACCTGCCAGCCGCCCTTCCATCTGTCTTGATCTTCCCATTGCTTCGGGTAGCCGGTGCTCGGCTTCGTCTCGACATTGTTGAACCAGACATATTCCATGCCCGGTCGATTCGTCCATACATTCTTGCAGGTGACCGAACAGGTATGGCACCCGATGCACTTATCGAGGTTCAAGACCATCGTAACTTGAGCGCGTATCTTCATAATAGCGTCTTCCTCCTTGTACCTCGGGCTAGCAGTCTTTCGCGACGACACGTTTGGTCAGAATGTCGGCTTCTGTCTCGGCTTCTTCATCGAGCCACTCAACAGAATCGAGCTTATGGAGCCAGATGAAATCGTCGCGATTCGGGCAAATGGTCCCGTAGTAGTTCAGGTGGAACGAGAGCTGCGCATAGCCGCCGATCATGTGTGTTGGATTGATCACGACGCGTGTCGGAGAATTATGGTCGCCACCGCGAATGCCCGTGACATTCGAAGCTGGCGTGTTCATGATCTTCTCGGTCGCATGCTGCAGGATCGAGAGGCCTTCTGGCATGCGTGAGGTGAGGATGGCGCGTGCCACCATCGCACCGTTGGCATTCCAGAATTCGACCCAATCGTTGTCTTCGATGCCAGCAGCTTTCGCGTCCTTGTCGTTGAGCCAGATAGTGGGGCCCCCTCGCGAGAGCGAGAGCATGCGTTCGTTGTCGTAATAGGTCGAATGGATGCCCCATTTCTGGTGGACCGTCGTGAAGTTGAGCATGATGGTGGGATGCCCGTTATCGGCGGCATGTTGATAGCCAGCCAATGCTCGCTGGTCTGCAGGCGGTCGGTATTGAGGGAATTCCTGACCGAAAGCGCGCATCCATTCGTGATCTTGGTAGAAATGCTGCCTGCCGGTGAGCGTTCGCCACGGAAGGTTCAGGTTGATGTTCTGCCAGAACGCGATGTAGGGAATCTCATCGTTTTCGGTGCCGGACCAATCGGGCGCCGTGAAGGTCTTGCGCGATTGGATCTGAAGGTCGAAGAAGGTGAGCTTATCGCCCCGATGCTCTTCAGAGAGCTGCTTGCAAGGAACGCCGCTTTGCTTCTCGACGAAATCCCAGCTGTTGTAGGCAAGACTGCCATTGGTCTCGGGCGAGACACGCATGATCATATTGGCTGCCGCGATATCAGAATCCATCTTCGGACGACCTTGGGCAACGCCTTCCTTCATCGTGCCGTTGAGCTCGGCCAGCTCTTCGATCTCCTGATCGAGACCCCATTTGATGCCACGATTGCCGCCGCCGTTCTCTGAGAGGCGTGGGCCTACTGAACAGTACATATCGTGGATGTTGGCGTAATTGCGCTCCACTTCAACGATATGCGGGGCAGTCTTGCCAGGCACGAGGTCGCATTCGCCTTCGTACCAGCGCTTCACATCGAGTGGTTGTCCCAGCTCGGATGCCGTATCGTGACCGAGCGGCGTGAGCAGCACATCCTTCACGGAGCCGAAGCGCTCAGGATAGGCACCGCCGAGTTGCGAGATGCGCTTGGCAAGCAGCTCGAAGATCTCCCAGTCGCTCTTGGCTTCCCAAGGGCATGAAACGGCCTTCACGAATGGATGGATGAAGCTATGCATATCCGTTGTGTTGATGTCGTTCTTCTCATAGAACGATGCTGCGGGAAGAACGATATCGGAATAGAGACTCGTGGTGGACATGCGGAAATCAAGGTTGACCAAAAGGTCGAGCTTGCCAGTGGGAGCCTCTCTCCATTTGATGAGCTCGGGCATGAGGTCCTCTTCTTCGGCGGAAAGCTCTTCGCCAACGATGCCGTCTTGAGCGCCCATGAGATGCTTAAGGAAGTATTCCTGTCCTTTGCCCGAGGAGCCCAAGATGTTCGAGCGCCAGACGAAGAGGTTGCGCGGCCAATTGAAGGGCTCATCGAGGTCTTCGAGGCTGAAGTGGATATCGCCGTTCTTGAGCGCATCAACAAGATAGTCTTGCGTTGTTTGGCCACTTGCCTTCGCCTTTTCAGCGATGTTGATAGGGTTGACATCGAGCTGTGGAGCGGTGGGGAGCCATCCCATCTTCACGCTCTGGAGGTTGCAATCTATATAGGTGCCGCTATAGCGCTTCGCATCGGCAAGAGGGGAGCGCATATAGGAAAGCGGCATGCGTTCATAGCGCCACTGATCAGCATGCTCGTAGAAGTAGCTTGTTGCGTTCATCTGGCGTGAGGCAGGGATCCAGTCCTGTGCGAATGAGAATTCTGCCCATCCGGCTTCGGGGCGGATCTTCTCCTGCCCGACGTAATGGCACCAACCGCCTCCAGGAACACCTACCGTTCCGCAAAGCATGAGGATGTTCATGATGCCACGATAGGCATTGTCGGTCTGATACCACTGATTGAGTCCAGCGCCCATGAGCACGCATGCTCTTCCCTTGGTGGTAGAGGCTGCAGTTGCGAATTCTCGCGAGAGACGTATCACGTCTTCAGCGCGTACGCCGGTTATGTCTTGCTGCCAACGAGGCGTGAACGGAACGTTATCCATCTCGCCCTTGGCCACCTGACCGCCAATACCGCGGTCAATGCCCAAGAACGCGCCAAAGAGATCGAAGACCGTTGTGACAAGGGCTTCTCCTTCGGCTGTCTTGATACGCTTCACGGGCACTGCGCGCTCGAGCACGGGGCCATCGTCGGTGTTGCCAGGGAACAGCGGGATGCTCTCATCGCCAAAATAGGGGACGTTCAGCGCAACCACTTCGTCTGAGGAATCGATGAAGCTCAAGCGAGGATGGATGTCCTTGCCGGTCTCTCCATCGATCTCGAGGGTGTTCCATTTGCCCTCATCGCCGTTCGCTTCCTGCTCCCATCGGTAGCCGATCGAGCCTTGCGGCACGGCAGGGGCATCGCTCGTCTCATCCCATACGACCGTCTTCCACTGGCTATTGCCCGCCTTGGCGTAGGCTTCAAGATCGCTCGCGCGCAGCGTGCGCCCTGCCACATAGGCATCTTTGCCCGCGCGCTTATCGAGGCAGACCAGCATGGGAAGGTCGGTGAACTTCCGTACGTAATCAGTGAAGTAAGGATCGGGGTTGTCCAGGTGGAATTCCTTGAAGATAACGAAGTTCATCGCGAGAGCCAGAGCAGCATCGGTGCCTTGCTTGGGATGCAGCCACCAGTCTGCGTCTTTCGTGCTCTCGCAGTAATCGGGACAGATATTGACGAGCTTCGTGCCGTTATAGCGCGCCTCGATCATGAAGTGCGCATCGGGCGTTCGTGTCATGGAGATGTTCGTGCCCCAGCAGAGGATGTAGTTGGAGTAGTACCATGCTTCCGACTCGGGCACGTCCGTTTGCTCTCCGAAGGTTTGAGGTGACGAAGGTGGAAGGTCGCAATACCAGTCGTAGAACGAAAGGGGCGTTGCGCCGATGAGCGACAGATAGCGAACGCCAGCGCCATAGGAGACCATGGAGTAGCCGGGGATCGGCGAGAAGCCCGCGATGCGATCGGGGCCATATTTCTCGATCGTGTAGAGGTTGGCGGCCGCTATGATCTCGGTGGCTTCATCCCAGCTCGTGCGAACGAGATCGCCAAGGCCACGTACTTTCACGTAGCTTTCACGGGTTTCGGGATCTTCGACGATGCGCTTCCAGGCTTCGAGGGGCTCATGATGAGCGCGCTCGCGACGCCATGCATCGCGAAGTTGAGCGCGGATGAGCGGATGCTTGACGCGTGCTGCGCTGTAGAGATACCACGAATACCCTGCACCACGAGGGCATCCACGCGGTTCGTGATTCGGAACGCCGCAAGGGGTAGGAGGGTAGTCGGTTTGTTGGGTTTCCCACGTGACGATACCGTCCTTCACGTAGATCTTCCAGCTGCATGATCCTGTACAGTTGACACCGTGGGTGGAGCGCACGATCTTGTCGTGCGCCCAACGATCACGATAGGCATCTTCCCAGTTGCGGTTCTCGTCGGTGACTTCGCCCCAACCGTCGGCGTAGCTCCCAACGCGTTTCTTGAAGAACAGCGAACCTTCGGTGAATTTCGACATATGAACCCCTATTCATCATGGCCCGAGCGGTGAATGTTGTTCGGGCGCGTGGATGTTGTTCTTGGCATGAAGCCCTGACGTTGAACTGCCTTTCCTAGCAGCGGTTCGGCGCATTCTTCCTATCGTAGAAGAAGATGTTGATGACCAAGATGGCGGCAAAGATGACCGCGGATACTGCGAACATCACTAGCGGGCTCGTGGATGCGAGCAGAACGCCGATGGTGAATGGTCCGTATGCTCCGATAGCGGAGGTCCAGCCAACTACCGCACCACCTTGAACGGGCGGGAAGAGCACGGCCATCTGCTGGGTGGTAGAGGCGTTGCCGCATCCAGTCCAGAAGAACACCCACCACATCGCGATCATCCAGACCCAGCAACCCATAACAGAGTCGGGCTTGTAGACGCATAGGAAGATGAGACCGATGATCACCGCTGCAGCCATGATCGTGGTCACGCGTCCGCCACGGATCTTGTCCGAGACCTTGCCTGCTCCCACACGGGCAAGAGCGCCGATAGCAGGTCCGACCCACGCGAAGGCGATGGCCGAAGGCGCGCCCTCGATATGGTTGAAGACGCCATCTCCCATCAGCGCGAAATGCGCGCCCAAACCTGCGAAGGTGGCGAACGTTCCGTAGTAGAACAAGGTCATGAACCAGGTGTGCTTGCTCTTGAAGATGGAGAACTGCGTTTTGAAGTTCGCGGTAACAGGGACCGAGCGCAGCAAGACGATAGCCAGGATGGAGAGGATCACTACGAGCGGAACCCATATCCAGCCAGCGTTCTGGAGCCAGATATCTTTGACTTGACCCGCCACTACTTCATGCTGCGGAGAGCCTAAGATCCCGAATACGGAAAACGTGATGACGATCGGCGTTACGAATTGGACGAGAGAGGTGCCGAAGTCTGACAAGCCGCCTTGTACACCAAGTGCAAAGCCACGCTTCGACTTCGGGAAGTAGTAATTGGTGGACGCCATGAGTCCCGAGAAGGTGCCGCCGCCGATACCAGCAAGGAAGGCGAACAGCATCAGCACTTCGAAAGGAAGCCCCGGGTTCGTTACCGCATATATCCAGCAACCAAGCGGAACGAGCAACAAGATGGTTGACATGAAGACCAGCTTGCGCGTACCCATTATGGGCGGTAGGAAGGTCCATAAGATACGCAGGGTGCCTGCTGAGAGGCCTACCATCGCCACGAGCCAATAAAGCTGGCTTGCATCAAGGTGGAAACCGACGGCGTTGAGATGCGGTGCCAGTGAGGGCACGAGGTACCAAGCGCAAAAGCCGAAGGTCAACGAGAAGGTGGAGATCCAGACCGTGGTCCAAGCCAATCGCTTGCCCCATTTCTTCGGGTCTTCGGGATCCCATTCTTTAATATCTGCTTTCCTGGCGATCACTTCCATTCTTGGTGAATGCAACGGCCGCAAGAAGAGCGGTTGAAATGCCGTCTGCATAAATCCTCCATGAGCATACCGAATCTTGTTTATTCAACAGTGCGTGTTGGATTGTTCTAATCTTTTTGTAGGTCTTTTGTTAGTCACTTGTTACCTATGCTGTTAGCCTGCATTTTCGTGTGAGATCTTATGTCCTACGAGCTTGGATGTTCGTTCGTTCTTCGGCCGATGTTGCCTATAATGAGTCGAACACTGTTTCTGTCGATACCGAGCGCCTGTTCGTGTTTGAAAGGACTCTACGATGATCTGGGAATTGAAAGCTCTTGCCTGTCTTTTGCTCTATCCGGATGATGACCTTCTGGAAAGCCTTCCCGAGATCGATGAGGTGCTGCAGAAGAGCGAAGAGTTGGGTGCTGATTCGAAGCGGCAGTTGGACGAGTTCGTCGCATGGATCAAAGGGACGGATCTTACCTCGCTTCAGTCCGCTTATGTATCGACCTTCGATATCGGCAAGCATGCAAGCTTGAACCTCTTCGAGCACACGCAGGGCGATTCGCGCGATAGAGGACACGTGATGGTGGAGCTGAACAGGCTCTACAAAGAGCATGGACTCGATCTGACCACCACCGAATTACCGGATCATCTGCCCGTTTTCCTTGAGTTCATCGCAGGGCTCGAGCGTGAAGATGCCATGCTCTGGCTCGAGAGCACGATCGAACCCATTCGCAAGATCGATCGAGAGCTCCAGCTTGATGAGAGCCCTTGGGAAGCCGTGAGCGCGGCGCTGATCGACTTCGCGGGGGCGGAGCGCGAAACATCCTCTGAGCGTTCGACTGCTGAGATGATCCCGTCGCTCGATGCGGAGTACTTCGAAGCTCCGGTCACCTTCGGCGGTTCCGTCAACCCGGTTTCATCCTCAGCAGCGCTCTAAGCTCCCCTGCGAGTATAAATGCAGCATCAATAACAGAAGTAAATGCCCTCCGTTTTTTGATTCCCTTCTTTCTTTTTTTGCAAGGATTTGCAGTGCTGAATCGTGTTAAGAGAAGAGAAGAAGTATAAGAGGAAGGTTACCTCATGAAGAAGCACATGAAGAAGCGGTCTTTTGCTTTGTTAGCAGTGGCGGTATGCGCTGTTCTAGCGATCCCTGCGCTCGCATTCGGTTCGGCGGCCATGTTCTCAACCGAAAACGCAGTGAAAGCTGAGAGCGCGCTCGGTATTGAGAGGCAGGTCGATCAGTTTGACACGACCGTTCCAGCCGCGAACGAGCAACCTGAGTCCGCTCAACCGAACGCGGATGATCGGTCTGCTGCGGTTACGAACAAGGCATCTCGTCCAGCTGCAAATAGCCAAAGATTCATCGACGAGAATAGTAATGGTGTTTGCGATCACTATGAACAGGGAACCTGTGATTCTTCTTGGTGTGCTGGTGAAGGCTTAGGACAGGGGAGGGCAGGGAAAGGCCCCAATTCCTCTGCAGGACCTTCATCAGGGAATAGACATGAACCAGCTTGTGGGCAAGGATATGTTGATGCAGATGGTGATGGAGTGTGTGACAATCGAGGGACTGCTAATTGCGAAGCAGCCAATCGTGGCCACCATGGCAGACATTCCTGATAACGAGTATTAGCGAAAAGGCATGATGTGCGCAAGAGTGACGACATTGAGAGAGCGATAGATACCTTTGGGTCAACGGTGTGGCGTGTATGCGTTACCTTCTTCCGGCATAGCCACGACGCGCAAGATGCTTTTCAGGAGACATTCTTGAAGTATGCGCTTGCCGAGGAAACGGATTTCCAGGATGACGAGCATTGCAAGGCGTGGCTCATCAAGGTGTCGTCCAATGTATGTCGTGACATGCTGCGTGCGGCGCATCGAAAAGACCATTCGTTCGATCAGGAAACTGAGAGTCCATGCTGCGAGTTTTCTGTGGATGAAGACCCAAAAGAATCACGACATTTAGAGATAGTGGAGGCATTCCGTTCGTTGGATGATCCGCCGCGCCTTCCTCTTTTTCTATCGCTTTATGAAGGCTATACCGCGCCAGAGATCGCAGAGATAGTAGATGCTCCTGTAAACACGGTCTATTCCTGGATAGCGCGTGGAAAGAAGATGTTGAAGGAGGCGCTGTCATGAGAGATCATGAGCTGGAAGAACAGGTTAAAGCTGCCCTTGATAGCATCGAGCTGCCTCAAACGGTAAAGCAGCAGACGCTTGATCGCGTTCTTGACCGCTCGTCTGCTGATGCGCATGTGGATCGGTCAGCTTTATCGAGTGCAAATGAAAAAGCCCCTGTCATCGAGCCTTCTTTTAAGAGGACGAAGCGTCGAAAGACCATGACGATCTTGAGCGGAGCACTAGCTGCATGCCTTATCGTGGCGGCTGCTCTCTTCGCTATTCCTCAGCATGAAACAACGGTAGAAGAAATCCTTGAACCTACGGCGTTCGTAGACATAGACATCAATCCCTCGATCCAGCTAAAACTGGACCAGTCGGGAACAGTAGTGGATTCCGAAGGCATCAATGATGATGGAGTAGAGGCTCTTTCAAAGGTTGCTCTTGAAGGTATGAGCTACGAACAAGCGCTGAAAACACTGGCTGAAAGCGATGCTCTCGCTCCGTATTTTGAAGAAGATGCATTCGTTGCGGTGAGCGTATCTTCTCAGGATCAGGCTCAGGAACAGGCTTTGATCCATGCGAGTGAAGCATGGCTTGCGAGTGTTCCTTGCAGGAGTACATGCAGTGTTGCAAGCCAGCAATTCTATGAAGAGGCTCATAGTCATGGCATGGGTTGCGGCCGGTATGCTGCAGCCGTCAAACTGATCGAATTGGACCCCGATACTACGCTCGAGGAGTGCTCTCGCCTATCCATGCGCGAGTTGCATGATCGCATTGCTGCCTGCGCGTCGGATGATCCAACAGGGTCAAATCAGGGACAGAATGCAAACAATGGAGCGCATAGGGACTTTGATAACGGTCGGGGCCATGGTGCAGGTAGAGGCCATGGTGCCAACCATGGGTCGTATCATGGCCAGAGATGAACCAGTGTTCTATAAAAAAGTTTGCTCATAAAACAATTGTATGAAGAGTGCTTTCACCACGGCCTTCTTGATCATTGCATCCTGTTCGTTGTTCGGGTGGTAATGCAATGCATTTCGCGCTGAACTTGCCGCTGAACTGCCTAATCAATGGCCTCTACTCAATAAGTAGTGAGGGTATTGTTTTGCGGTATCTGAACAATACGTAGCCTTATGTGATGCCCCTGTGTTCCGCGACCTATACTATGAAAATCGTGCTTGGCAAGCTTGGTGTGAACATGTTCAACGGGCCGTCAAGCAGAAGGGGGAACCTTTACTATAAGGAGGAATAACATGGCAGATTACTACGGAACAGATACGGTCGTTTCGGACCTTCGCGACGATGGCCTTTTGATCATGCGCATCAACCGACCAGATGTTGCTAACGCTTTGAATGGCGAAACGTCTCGCGCGATGGAGAACATTATGAACAATGCCGAGACGGATCCGGCGGTCCGCGCGATCATCGTTACGGGTACGGGCAAGGTCTTTTGCGCTGGCGAGGATCTTTCGGAGCTTTCTGAAGGTGGCGAGTGTCAGACGGTCACCGAGCATGGTTTCGGTGGTTTGACCGCACGCGTTTGCTCGAAGCCGATCATCGCGGCTGTGAATGGTAGTGCTGCAGGTGGCGGTATGGAGATCGCGATCTCCTGCGACATCGTGGTCGCCAATGAGAATGCGAAATTCGGTTGCACGGAAGTTGGCCTTGGCATCATCGCTTCAACGGGTGGCATCGTGCGTCTTGCTCGCGACATCAACCGCAAGGATTGCATGGAGTTGCTGTTGACTGGCAAGAAGATCAAAGCACCTGAGGCCAAGGAGCTTGGCTTGATCAACTATGCTGTTCCTGCGGATGAGGTCATGGATAAGGCGATCGAGATCGCTGAGACGATCTTGCAGAATGCGCCGCTCGCGCTCAAATGGACCAAGTATCTTGTCCATGCTTGCGACCAGATGAGCGAAGAGGATGCTATGCGCTATTGCGATGCTGCCTATCGCTTCCTTGAGAAGACGGAAGACGGCATCGAAGGACCGCTGGCCTTCACCGAAAAGCGCGAGCCGAAGTGGGTCGGCCGCTAGTCCTTGGACGGACGCTGTCTCACAAGACAACAGCTTGAATATACCCTCCTAAAGATAAGGAAAAGGCACGTGCTCGGAGGTGCCTTTTCCTCGTTTATGGGCCAGATCGCCTGCTCAGTCCATGCGGTCTGGCCTTTTGTTCGTGAAGGGTTTGCTAGAAACCGCTCGCAGCTTTGAGGCGGTAGATCCCGTCGTCTGTGAGCACCATGCGCTGGACGATGCCCTGCGCCACGAGCGTTTGGATCATGACGAACGTTTCAAGCAGCAGGTAGTAACGCGCGACCGCAGGAAGCTTGTACCACTGCTCAGGTTCAGGGCGTTTCGAGCACAGGCGGGCCACCGTCTCTCCCATGCAATAGGGATGCGCGGCGATAGCGCGCAGCACCTCACGACGGCGCTCAGCTTTGCGATCGATGATCTCATTGATGCGGTCCGAGAAGCCCTCCTTGATCGGACTGCCATGGCCAGGGAGCACCAGGCGGGGCTCCAGCTTCTGCACCTTCTTCAGGCTCTCGAAATAGCGCTCGTAACCGTCTTCGCCGGTGAAGAACGAATCGATAGCGGGCGTGGTGATGGTGAGAACATGATCGCCACTGAACAGGATGCCCGCATCGGCATCGAAGAGCACGAGAGAGTCGGGAGAATGCCCCGGTACCTCGAAGACCTGGAGCGTGCGATTCCCGACCGTGATAGTGTAGCCTTCCTTAACAGGGCGAATATCAAAGCGCTTCTCGTCGATGAAGATCGTTTCGCGGTTGCAGGCTTCGTAGGCCTGTGCGTCAGCGGGACTCGCGCCCATCGCCAGCATGCGGCGGAAGAAGAGCTCATCGATCTCGGAGGCGGTCGGCTCATGCCTGCTCTCGAACCCGATCCGCGATCCGTAAATGGGTGTGCCTGGCGCCAAGATATCGTTCACCTGACCAGAATGGTCGAAGTGTTGATGCGTCAAGAAGAGCTTGAGCTTGCCGAGATCGACCCCGATCGCTTCGAGCGCCTCGCGCATGATGTGGTAGGACTGTTCGCCAGGCGCACCAGCATCCACCATCAGCCACTCTCCATCGTCGTAGACCAGATAGCTATTGGAAACACCATCACCAAGATTCTTGAAGCGCACATGGGCTGAATAGACGAGCGGATCTTCGCAGACCAGCTCCCAATGGCATTCGGGCTGCGGCTCGTCTGGGTGCTCGTGCGTGTGCAAGGAGTGCTGTTGAGGCTGTTGTTCGAACATAGATGCCAGCTTACCAGACGAAACTGCCCAAACGGATCTTGAGCGCCATTACGAAACTTGAACGTTGCGCAAGGCGCCGTCGATCGCTAGTTCAACATGCTCGATTCCTGGAGCGATTGTCCACGTGTTTCCGGTGCCATCATGACCGAAAGCACCAATCCCAAAATGACGAGCCCTGCAGCTACCAGCATGGTCGGTCCAACGCCGAAGTTCTCGAGGAAGATCGGCGTACCGTAGGTCGAGATGATAGTGCCGATACGCGAGATCGAGATGGAGATACCTACCGCTGATGCGCGCACATGGGTAGGGAAGAGCTCGTTGGGGTAGAGCCACTGCAAGATGCCCGGGCCTCCGCTGAAGAATGCGTAAAGTCCGAATGCGATGATCACGACCCAGATCGGCGCATCAGGGAAGATGCCCAAGATCACGAGACCAACAGCCATGAAGAACAGCGATCCGATCAGAAGCGGGCGTCTGCCCAAGGAATTGAGCCAGAACATGGCTGGGATCGTGCCGATCAGGAAGAAGAGGCTCACCGCGCTCTCACCCAGAATGGACATGCGTCCTTCCGAAAGGCCGAACGCGCTCATAATATCGGGGCCGAACGTGTAGATCGCGTACATGGGAACGACCTGGCAAAGCGTTAAGATGCCCAGGTAGATGATGCGCTTGAAGTAACCTGCCTTGAACAGGAATCCGAGCGAAGTCTTCGTGGGCTGTTCGTCCTCATGGATCTCGATATCCTCACCGAACACGCGGTCCATGACTGCACGCGCTTCAGCGAACTTCCCTTTGCTCTGCAGCCAGAGTGGGGACTCGGGGATGTCGTGCCTGCCGATCAAGAGGATGATGCAGGGAACGACCGCGCTGCCGAGCATCCACTTCCAGCCATCTTCTATCCCTACCAGTGCAAAACCGACGAAAGCTGCGGCTGTTGCGCCCAAATACCACGCAGCCGAGACCGCGCCCATCGAGATGGACCGGTGCGCCTTCGGGGTGAACTCGGCTATGAGCGAGGTGGCGATGGGGTAGTCTGCGCCTACGAAGAGACCTATCGCGAAGCGTGCCAAGACCAGCTGGAGCGGGTCAGCGGCGAAGACCGAGAGCACCGAGAACACTCCAATGGCCACTACGTCGATGATGAACATGGCGCGCCGGCCTACCAGGTCGGTCAGCCAGCCGCCTAGGATCGTGCCGAAGAAGATGCCCAAGAACACCGAAGCACCAACCGCGGCGCTCCACATGGTATCGAGGGCGAAGAGAGGGGTGATCTGGGTGAGTGCTACGCCGATGATGGCAAGGACGTAGCCATCCAGGAAGGATCCGCCGCTCGAGAAGAAGGTGATCTTGCGCAAAAAGGGCGTCATCTTGACATCATCGATGGTCTTGTTGACAGCCTTCTTGACCTTAGTTGCTACTTCATCGACGGTGGCATTGGTCGCGCGTTCGCTCGCACCTCCTGAAGCGGGAGCAGACGCAGTTCCCGAAACAGCTGCTACCGCGCTACACGCAGCTACCGATGTAGTGGATGTAGGCGCCGAAGCAGCCGCACCTGCCGATGCGGCAACAGGTGCTGCTTGTGGTGGACTTACTGCTTGCGTGATCTTCTTGATCGCTCGTCTCATGACCTCTCACCTTATTCCAACGTTAGTTCCATTCTACGATTCCGTAATTCAGATGCGGTTTTGCTCCGGTCATATTGGCATCGGCATCGACTAGCTGAAAGCGCCCTTCGTTCTCACCGACGCGCCACATGCGCGTTGTGAGTGTTTGACCTGGTATGACCGGGGAAGTGATGCGCGTTTTGAAGCGTGTCATGCGTTCGGGCTGGCCCGGGAACCAGGTCGAGATGAGATGGCGCATAGCGAACCCACCCAGGCTCACTCCGTGAACGATCGGACGCGCAAGGCCTGTTTGTTCGGTGTAGGCCCAATCGATGTGCTGCTGATGCCAATCGCCCATCAACCGATAGATGAGCGGCATGTTGAAGGGGACCGTCTCGGTCACTTCGGCATCTGGCAAGCGATCGGGAATCTCCACCACATCGTGCGGAGGCTTCGGACCGCCCCAGCCGCCATCGTTGATGCAGACATCCCACGTTTTGACCGTGCAAAGATGAGTGCCGTCGTTGCTGTAGCTCCTGCCTGTTTGCAAAGAAAGGCATCCGCGACCCTCGCCGCGATCGTAGAGTGCGTCTTGCGTGACGAAGGTCTCGACACGATCGGACATCTTGAAGGGGGCATGGAGCTCGATCTCGAATCCGTAGTGCAGCGACCCTGAATAGTCGTATCCATAGTCGAGCGTGCGCGTCATCTCTTCGTTCACCGTGAGCGGCACGCCGAAGATAGGCAAGACTGCCAGGTGGGGGTCGTTCGCATCGCCTTCGTTGAGGTATTCAAGATCGGTGATGCCGTCGTAGCCCGCATTGCAGCCGAGCGCACAGATCTCCAAGTCCCTGAAATCGTACGAGCGTACGAAGGGGCCGAACTCTTTTCCAACGATTTCGGTACTGATCGCCATGGCGTTCATCAACCTCTCTCATCATTTGCGCGCAGAAGCGTATGATCGCCTGCGCAGTGCGGAGCGAAACTGGGTGCAAGTTCTCGCTTTCCGCGTGGTCAGCTTAAGAGCTTCTTCTCGATCTTCATGCTGCAAGTACGCGGGAAATCTTCAACGACCTCGTAGAAGGTGGGGACCTTGAACGATGCCATGTGGTCCTTGCAGTACTGCTCGACTTCCGCAAGCGTCATGCTCTCGCCTGGTGCGAAGCGAACGAACGCCTTGATGGCTTGATCGCGAATCGGATCAGGAACACCGATCACCGCAGCCTCAGCGATAGCAGGATGCTGCTCGAGGATCTCCTCGAGTTCGGTAGTGGAGATGTTCTCTCCTGACCTCTTAACCATGTTAACCTTGCGGTCGACGAAGTAGAACCAACCGTTATCATCTTGATAACCTTGATCTCCTGTTTTGAGCCAACCGTCGGCGCTGAAGGTATTCTCGGTCGCTTCGGGATTGTTGTAGTACTCGAGCATCACCGAACGGCCACGCTCGCCTTTTATCTGGATCTCGCCAACTTCGCCAGGGGGCAGTTCGTTGTCCTCCATGTCGCAGATACGTGCCTTGTAGCCGAGTCCTGCGCGTCCCACTGAAGGCCAATTACGTGCGCCAACGGGCGGGTCGGTGATAGCCCAGCCGATCGATTCGGTCGAGCCGTAGGTGTTCATGATCCTCATGTTGAAGCGCTGCTCGAACTCCTCCTTCTCCGCATCGGTGATGGGGATGAAGTAGAGCACCTCACGCACGCAGTGGTTCTTCTCTTCGGGATCGACCGGTTGGAGAAGCAGCGTACGCAGCATCATGGCAACGCATTGGATGACGGTGGCCTTGTAATGGCGGATCTGCTTCATGAAGCGGGTCGCCGAATACTTCTCGACGATGATGAGGGAGGCTCCTGCGGTGATCGCGGGCATCAGGGCGGCCAGCTGGAAATTCGAGTGGCACGCGGGCATTGAGGTCAGCACACGATCGCTGCCGCGCAGCGAGACTTCCCAATCTCCGTACAGCCCCGAGAACACCATGTTCGCGTGCGTGAGCACCACGCCTTTCGGGCGGGAGGTGGTGCCTGAGGTATAGATGATCTGCACGGGATCGTCGGAGGCAAGCTCGCAGGAATCGCGCAGGATCGCGCTCTGTTCGCAGCGCATCATCCAGAAATCGTAGATGCCCTGCTGGCCTTCTTCGATCGTGCCGAGCGGTGTGTAGATGCTCGAGAAATCGATATTGCTCTTGGGCGATTCAGTGCCCGCGCGCGCCACTACCACGCCTTTAGGGAAGTAATGACCGCGTGCGAGCAGCTCTTGGTACGTCTCGTAGAAGAGCGGCTCGACCACGACGCAGATCGCGTCCGAGTTCTCCAGAATGTACTCGGCTTCGTCAGCAAGATACTGTTCGTTGATGGGCACTGCCACCGCGCCGACCTTCGCAAGGCCGAACAGGCACATCAAGAATTCCGGTGAGCTGTGGAGGTGAAGGGCCACGTGATCGCCCTTCTCGATGCCGAGATCGAGAAACACATTAGCGATACGGTTAACGTCCTCGTCGAATGCGGCATAGGTGTATTCGAATACATCGCCTACGCGGTTCTGGAACGTGAGGAAGTGTCGTCTTCCCTTGCGCTCGACCACGCTTTGCCACAGGTCACGGAGCGTTTCGTTTCCTACGATGTCGGCCATTTTCGTCCCCTCCTACGAAAAGATGCTGGTAGATTTTCATTTCCCCTTCTCATAACGAACGCACGCGTGGCAGTGCTATCTGACGTTCATGGTCGGGACCGAGCCCGTGTGTCCTGAAAGCTCATGGTGAACGCTTGCGCCTGACCCTTCGAGCGCTCGTTCGTTATGAGAAGAAGACCTGCCTAAGGATTCCCCCCAGATCCCCTCCGGGGCAGGTGACCGGAGGGGATCGTTTGGAAAGATCGGGAGCGCTGCAGCTCGCGGCGGCGCGCGCAACCCGTGAAGCTTGGCACTGTTGCCAGGCGGTGAGCTAGCCCGCTTTGACCACGTTGGCCGCGATCAGCTCGTCGATCTGCTCGGGCGTGTAGCCGAGCTTGGTGAGCACATCGATGGTGTCGCCACCTTGTTCAGGCATCGGACGCCACACTTGGCCAGGCGTCTGCTCGAAGCGCGGCATGGGGGAGAGGCCTTTGAAGGTGTCGCCATCCTTGGTCTCCCATTCGATGAAGTTGCCACGCATCTTCATATGCTCGTCTGCCACCATGTCCTCGAACTCATAGACACTCTGAGCAGCGATGCCCTGTTCAGCCAGAACATCCTCGAGCTCGAGCTTGGTGCGCTCAGAGAGCCACTTCTCGAGGCGCTTCTCGAACTCGGGTGCGATCGGCATGGAGAGCCATAGCGATGCCGTATCGTCCGGCACCTCAGGCGATCCCCATACGTCTCCCATGCCCAAGGTCTCGAGCATCCACTTGTTCTGGCGGATGCCGAAGAGATTCAGTGCGATGAAGCCATCAGCGCATTTGTAGACGCCGATGCCGCAGAGGTTCTGGTTACGAGCACCAGCACGCGGCCACTTCACACCGTCGTTCAGGTAATCGACCAAGTAGTACTGGCTCATGTACATGATGCCTTCGTACATCGCCCAGTCAATGCTCTCGCCCTGGCCAGTGCGCTCGACCTTGTGGAGTGCTGCGAGCGTTGCTGCGATCAACAGGTAGCTGTTGATGTAGTCGCCGGAGTAGGGCATCGTGATCATGGGCTGCTCGGGCGTGCCGTTCTGACAGGTGAAGCCTGCATACGGGCCGACCGTGCCATCGTAGGCGGCGCGCTTCACGCGGTCCGGGTCGCCATAGGCGCCGAATCCTGAGCAGTGCACGATGACGAGCTTGGGGTTCGCGGCCCACAGATCCTCGTCCGTGATGCCCTTGCGCTGCCAGGTGCCGCCCTTAGAAGATTCGAAGAAGATATCGGTGTCTGCGAGCATCTTCAAGAGCACTTCTTTGCCTTCGGGGGTGAACTGGTTGAGCGCGACCGAGCGGCAGTTGCGGCGTTCAGCCTGAGCTGCGTTCTTCGCGTCGCGGACCGTATCGCCGTAGCCCGTGTTCTCGAGCCAGGTCACATCTGCGCCCCAGTCAGCCATGATGTTGCAGGCACGCGGCACTGCTTCTTCCATGGCGGCGAAGACGACCTTCACATCATCCAAGACACCGAAGCTTGGTTTTTCAGTTGGGATTGCCATGAGGTTCCTCCTTGTGGTTTCTCTTAGGTTCGAAGCTAAGGCCTAGCGATACTTCTTCAGGGCGTTCTTTGCAGTGGTGAGGATCATCATCTCGTCGGTACCGCCGGAGATGCGGTCGACACGCAGGTCACGCCAGAAGCGGTTGATGCGATGCTCGCTCGCGACCGAGATGCCGCCCATGATCTGCATGCCATCGTCGACTACCTTGAAGGCGGCGTTGGCGCAGTAGTACTTGCACATCGCTGCTTCGCCGGCGTCGAATTCGCCATTGTTGTTATCAGCGTTCCATGCTGCTTCGTAGAGCATGTTCTTCATGGCGTTCAGGCGAATGGTCATCTCGGTGATCTTGAGCTGGTTGAGCTGGAAGCGACCGATGGTCTTGCCGAATGCCTCGCGCTGATTGGCGTGGCGCAGTGCATCTTCATACGCGCAGATCGCATTGCCGTAGTCGCAGGCACCTACCAGCCAGCGCTCGAAGTTGAAGTCGGAGACGCCGCGGTTGAAGCCGTTGCCTTCCGTGCCGAAGATATCCGACTCATCGAGCTCCACGTCGTTGAAGTAGACCTCGCAGCAGCTATCCATGCGAAGACCGAGTTTATCCAGCGGGCCCAGTTCGATGCCCGGCTTGCTCATGTCCACCATGAACTCGGTGAAGATGCTGGGATCATCGGCGTTCTTTGCCATGACGACGAGCCACTTCACGCCCTTGGAGGAGGTGATGAAGGTCTTGGTGCCGTTCAGGTAGATGTGACCGTCGCGACGCTTGTAGTTAGTGGTAAGAGCAGAGACATCGGAGCCTGCGCCCGGTTCGGTGCAAGCGGAGTTCCAGATCTGCTCGCCGGTGCCCAGATATGCCATGACCGCATCGATCTGCTCAGGCGTGCCTTCGCGGATGATGGTCTCGAAGCCGGGCAGCTGATAGAGCACGTAGGTCGGGCCGCCGTACTGACCGAGCACCTCATAGACTGCCATGAGGGTGACCAGCGGCTGCTCAAGGCCGAGTCCGCCACGGTCTTCGGGGAGCATGATCTGATCGAAACCGAGATCGCAGAGTCCCTTCACCCAGCGAAGCGGGTACTCATGCTTTTCGTCGCACTCCTGGAAGTACTGATCCCAGGGCTCGCTTTCCATGTACTCACGATAAGCCTGGACGATGAGTTCCTGGTCGACGCTTAGTTTGAAATCCATTGTTTTCCTCCTTTTGGGGCGCTACTGCGCGCTGCGCGGTAGCAAACTTCTTCCTTATTGTCTTGGCGGAGTTCACTGTTTACCCCCGTGAACCACATCAAGACGATCGCCAGCTTGCTTCTATAGCAAGCGTGTCGCTAATGGGGTAGGGCGGCCGTGCTAGGCAAGACCGGGTTCTGCGATGCCAACCTGCTCCTTGAAGAAGGTGGCACCGTGCTCGAGCGCATCGTTAGCTGCGTCGAGCGCTTTGGTGTAATGCAAGAATGCATGGATCACGCCTTCGAACATCTCGAACTGATATGGGATCGCATACTGATCGCAGATGGCTGCGAGCGTGCTCGAGTCATCGCGCAGCGGGTCATACTCTGCTGCTGCGATATAGCAGGCAGGCATGTCGTGCGTCATATCGTTCAAGAAGAGATTCGCGTAAGGCGAGGTCTTCAGCTCTTCGATGTCGTTCGCATAGAGCTGCTGGTAGAACATCCAGTCCTCTTCGGCAAGGCCATCCCACGGGCCACCCAAAAGACGCATGGATGACGAATCGGTAAGGCCGAACCAACCGTAGTAGAGCAGCAGGCACTTGATATGAGCGATCGAATCCGTGGTGTCGCGCAGATAGAAGGTTGCGGCCAGGTTCAGGTGTGCTCCACCTGAATCACCCGCGAATCCCATGCGCTCGGTATCGATGCCATAGGCTGCTCCTTCTTCGTGCAAGAACTGCGCAACGAAGGCGACCTCCTCCACGGCTGAAGGGAATTTCGCTTCAGGGGAGAGGCGGTAATCGACTGCTACTACGATCGCGCCCGTGTTGCGGGCGAGGATGCGGCAGATGCGATCATGAGTGTCAAGGTTGCCGAGAACGAAGCCGCCTCCGTGCACGTAGACGATAACAGGAGTGGTTGGGCTTTGAGCTTCCTTGCCAGCAAGTGCTTCGTCGGTCGGATAGTAGAAGCGTACTGCCATGGGGCCATGAGGACCGGTGAGCTCTTCATCGAAGGAGAGCTCCATGACCGGGCCACCTTCCACCCAGAACTCACGGCCGAGCACGTAGTTCTCACGCATGATATCGAATCCGACCGAGGTGTCATTCGCATCGCCAGCGAGGGTGGCCTCTTTTGCGAGGATCGCCTTCATCTGAGGATTGATGCGAGCCAGTACATCAAGCTTATTCACGAGTTTCTCCTTCTTTGGGTGGGGTGCCTTCGGTGGAAAGGCACCCCTTTGGACGGTAGATTGAGCAGAGACAGTGGGGAGTTTGTTCGGTGATCGTGTCTCAAGATCACCCGATCGAGTGTGCGAACCTTACGCTTCTTGCGCTTGCACGTCCGCTTCGATCTCTGATTCGACTTCTTCTTCGATGATGTCGTTGCGGTGCTTCTTGATGGAGCGGAGCAACATGACCAGGCAGAAGATGCCGACCACTGCCAGACCGATCTCGATACCGAAGATGCCGTTGAAAGCTGCGGTACCCTGAGCGTCGATCATGGAGCCGTACCAGGTGTGGATGAAGACGTCGGGCAGGAAGCCGATCACGGAGAGCAGACCAGCTGCCGTACCGAAGATCTGCATCGGGATCTTCACCTCTGAGAGTGGGGACGAACCGATCGAGAACGCGCCGTAGGTTGCGAAGCCGAACAGTACGACCATGATGGATACGATGATGGCTGCATTAGGATCATGCGGATAGAAGATGAATCCTATCAGTACTGCGATCGCGAGGACGAATCCGCCGATGATCGCCTTCGAAGGACTCTTGATCTTCGTCGCTATGAAGCCGACGATCGGGCCAGCCAGCAGACCAATACCATAGGTACGGATGAGGCCGATCACGTTAACGAGGTTGCCATCTGCATTGAAGCACTGGGTCAGATACGGCGTGGTATAGGTAGCGCCCTGATAGACCGCGTAAACGCAGAAGTAAGCGACGCATGCCCAGATAACACCGGGGTGCTTGAAAGCTTGCACTGCCTCAGCGAGGCTGAAGAGCTTCGCATTCTTGTTGATCTCACCCTTGAAGTCGGGGATCAAGAAGAAAGCGATGATGCCCAGTACCGCGATGATCACTGCCAAGAAGATCAGCATGACCTGAACACCGGTAGCAGCATTCGCGATGGATGCGATGATGCCCGCATTGATGAGGCCGAGCACAAGGCCGGTAACACCATAGATAGAGTAGGAGATACCGATCTTGGACGCGTACTCATCTTCTTCGCAGCAAAGCCTGACGACCTTGAAGCGCGTGCCCCACCAGATAAGGATGGAGGTGACGCCCATGGCGACGAAGAGCGCGAAGCAGACTTGTACTGAAGGAAGCGTGGCGTAGATCGCTACCAAGACCGCTGTGGTCAAGAAGCCGACCGTTGCCAGGGTACGCATGCGGAACTTGTCAGCTACGATGCCTGAAGGTAGATAACAGATCATCGCCGCGATGCCGTAGGCGGATACCATGAGACCGAGGTCTGCATTGGAACAGCCGAGTGCTTGCATCAGCGGATCATAGAATACATTCTTCAAATACATTGGCGCGTAGATGATCGATGATCCCATCGAGATCAAGATCACGAGCGCCCACTTGTGGAGCGTTGAGATGTCGCGGTACGTCACCTCACCTTTGCTCTTTGCTAGGAGTGACATTAGCGTCCCCTTTCCTTTTTCCTTGGCTACTCTTCAGAGTGCCGCCTTCTGTTTCCCCTCTGCTTACTTCGTTTTACGTTCGTTCGTTATCTCATAGTGCCCAGTTTTGCGATCTGTTGTCCTTTTGTCGCTGTCGCTTTACTGTGAGTCGTTCGCGAACTGGATCTTATGAACCAACGAAAAAGACGTAAGCTGCCAGCATTTACCGACGGGACCATCTTGCTTGAACGCGTTCATGAGCGCATCACATGATGCGAGGGATTATGAGGTTGCGACCAAAGTGGGGAGTGGACTTTTTTTGGTGAGCGAGCGACATACTAAAAAACTAGTGATGCTTCTGACCTTATGTTCTGTATGCTGATACTATACAAAGAATGAAAAATCCAGTGAAGAAGCAGCGCGCGTTCGTTTTGAAGAAAGGCAGCGAAAAAGGTAGATCACTATGCAAGATACTCGATCAGCTCTTGACGAAGTGGAAGAGCATGAGCCGATTCAGAGTGTTGATGAGAACACTTTGGGCGCATCACCAAAAAATACTACGAAACAACCCGTTGTTGACCGGTTGATCACTGTTCATCCAGCGCTCAAGTACCTTGGTTTCTCGCTCTTGATGGCCTATCACTATCTGATGTGGTTCTGCCCGTCGAGCTTCTTCAAGACCGACTTGCTGGCGGCAAGTGTTACTGTGGCGTGGCTTTGGAATCTGGTTGGAACGGCGCTCTTCATGATCGTTACGGTGTGCTTTCTGGGTCGCAGACGTCACCTTTCTGATTACCCGTGGGTCATGCGGACCGTTACGGTCCTTTTGATCATTGCGACTGCGCTGTTGCTCTATGGTGCTCCGCTCACGCGCCATTCCGCGATCATCTATGTGGTCAGTTTCATAGCCGGTGGTCTTGAAGGTCTGATGTGGATCTTATGGGGCGAATCGCTCACGCGTTTTCGGGCGAACTTTTCGGTGGTGCATATCGGCACGACGTTCGGCGCGACTGTGTTCGTGGTGATGATCGTAGGCCTGTTCGTTCCCGCAGATCTCTCTCCGCTCTTCGTCGTGCTGCTCGTGGTGTTCTCCGGCGTGTTCCTCTATGCGCACAAGAAGGTTCCTGCAACGTATCCTGTGCTCTTACCGCACGATACGGTCAAACCGGCGTATTCGAGCGTGCTAGCGGTCTGCAGTGTTGGCTGTTTTACGGGCGTTGCCTGCTATTATCTGGTGGCCATCGTTCCGTGGGGATGGTTCTCGATCGGCGAACACATCTTCGAGATCGGCGTGGTGACCGGTGCAGCGTTGATCTTGCTCGTCTCGGGGCCTTCGGTGCTCTTCAAGGCGAAAGCTTCGATGTTCAAGCTCTTTCCATACTATTTAGTCTTCGCCATTGTGGGATTGACTTTGTTTCAGAGCCACGAATCGCTCTATCCGGTTGCCTTCGTAGTGGGGCTGAGCGTCTCGTCGCTCTTGGAGATATCGCTCATCATGTATTTTGGTACGTTGATGCGACGGGGATTCTTCTCGCCTGCGCTCGCGGTCACGTTCTCACTCGCTTCGATCCGTATTGGTATTGCCTTAGGGAACTGTCTTGGGCTCTTCTACGAACGCCACGTCGAGATCGCCCAGTTTGCGGTCACTCCTACCACGCTCATCTTCATCTGCGTCCTGGCATTCGTGCTGGTGCCGGTCGGAAAGCTTGAGCCGCGCTTCGTTGCGCTCACCACAGCCCCTGTTGCACCGTCCGAGATCGATACGATCTGTTCCCATATCATCCAGAGTTCAAGCTTTCAGAGCGCGAGGGTCAGATCTTGAAGCTGATCGCGCGGGGCAACACCGTGAACAGCATCGCGAACAAGCTGGTCATCTCGCCGCATACGGTCAACACGCATATCCGGCACATCTACGATAAGGTCGGCATCCATAAGCGCGGCGAGCTGCTCGAGTACATCAATATGAAGAAGGAAGAGCAGGTCTAGCGCGCGTTCAGGTAAGCGGGCGTATGGGCCACGATGTCCCAACGCCGCGTAGCAAGCAACAGGTGGAAACGGCGCGCGTTGCGTTTTGAGCGCCGTTTCTGCATCGAGTAGAGACGCAACCATAGGCTTAGAAAGCACACGCAGAAAGAAGGTCAAGCATGAAAGTGGTCATCGTTGGTGGAGTAGCAGGTGGTGCAACGGCAGCGGCGCGTCTTCGTCGGTTGGACGAGCACGCGCAGATCATCGTGTTCGAGCGATCGGGCTATGTTTCTTATGCTAACTGCGGGTTACCTTATTACATTGGTGGCACTATCGCTGATCCTGAGGCACTCACGCTTCAAACGCCCGAGAGCTTCCGCGCGCGGTTCAACGTGGATATGCGCGTGAACCATGAGGCGACCGCGCTCGATGTTCAGGCGAAGACGGTTACCGTGAAGAACCTGGTAACAGGTGAAGTGTTCAAGGAATCGTACGATAAGCTCATCCTCTCGCCGGGTGCGAAGCCCACGCAGCCGCGCCTTCCGGGGGTTGGGCTCGAGCATGTGTTCACGCTACGTACCGTGGAAGACACGTTCCGCATGAAGGAATTCATTGATGCGCACCATCCGCGCACGGCAGTGATCGCGGGCGGTGGTTTCATCGGGCTTGAGCTGGCCGAGAACATGCGCGAGATCGGCATGGAGGTCACTATCGTGCAGCGTCCGCAGCAGCTCATGAAGCCCTTCGACCCCGACATGGCGGCATTCATCCACGCCGAGGCGCGCAAGCATGGCATCAAGCTGGCGCTCGGGCACACCGTGGAAGGCTTTCGCGAAACGGGCGATGGCGTGGAAATGCTTCTCGCAGATACTGGTCCGATCCCAGCTGACATGGTAGTGCTGGCCATTGGTGTCACGCCTGACACGCACCTTGCGCAAGAGGCGGGTTTGGCAATGGGCGTGCGCGGCAGCATCTTGGTGAACGACCGCATGGAAACCTCCGCGCCCGATATCTATGCGGTAGGCGACGCCGTGCAGGTGAAGCACCTGGTAACGGGCGAAGAGACGCTCATTTCGCTAGCGGGTCCCGCGAACAAGCAGGGGCGCATCGCAGCTGACAACATTTGCGGCATCCCGAGCACCTATCGCGGCTCGCAGGGCAGCAGCGTCATCAAGGTCTTCGATATCACGGCGGCTTCCACAGGTGTCAATGAAACGGTGGCGAAAGCAGCGGGGCTTGAGGCTGATCACGTGATCCTCTCGCCCATGAGCCATGCGGGCTACTATCCGGGCGGCAAGCTCATGACCATGAAAGTGGTGTTCGAGAAGGAGACCTATCGCCTGCTCGGCGCCCAGATCGTAGGGTATGAGGGTGTGGACAAGCGCATTGACGTGTTGGCAACGGCCATCTTCGCAGGCTTGCGCGCGACCGAGCTCAAAGACCTCGACCTGGCTTATGCACCACCGTATTCTTCGGCGAAAGACCCAGTGAATATGGCGGGCTTCATGATCGAGAACATCGAAGAAGGCATCGTGAAGCAATGGTACTTAGGTCAGCTTGAAGAACTGCAAGAGAAGGGAGAGCGCGGGCAGGTAACGCTGCTCGATGTGCGCACACCTGCCGAGATCGCGTTCGGGCGTATTCCTGGGTTCATGAACATTCCGCTTGATTCCTTGCGTGAGCGCATGGGAGAGCTCGACCGCGAAAAGCCCGTCTACGTGATCTGTCAGAGCGGTCTGCGCAGCTATGTGGCGTGTCGCATCCTGGCAGGTAATGGCTTTGATGCATACAATTTCGCGGGAGGCTTCCGCTATTTCGAGACCGTGGTGAGAGATCGTGCGCTCATCGAAGCAGCCTTCCCGTGTGGTGCTGACCAGTAGCGGGAGTTTGTTCGTTATGGCGCAGGAGACGCGAGCAGTCAACCCGGCGTGTGCAGAAACACGTGCGTGCATCACAAAAGCCCTCGTAAAGCTTACGCAGGAAAAGGCGCTCTCTTCCATCAGCGTAACGGAGCTTTGTCAGGCTGCGGGCGTTTCGCGCATGGCGTTCTATCGCAACTACGATTCCAAAGAAGAGGTCTTCACTGCTCGGCTTGAAGAGGTTATCGCAGATTATGCGCGTGTCACCGAACCGCTCTTGAAAGCGGGAACGCTTTGGTATGATGTTGGCCACTTGAGCACGTGCTTCGAATTCTTCAAGAACAATGCAGCGCTCATGAATTGTCTGTTTCGCTGTGGGTTCACGGGGTTGCTCGTGAAATCGATCTCCGATTTCCTGATCGGCCGCTATGGGAATGGCACCCCTGAGGGCAATTACATCCTAACGGCTTTTGCAGGCTCGCTCTGTGCGTGCTATCCGCTTTGGGCCAAACGCGGTTTCAAGGAGTCGCCGCGGCAGATGGCCGAGCTGCTCGGGCGATTCTATACTGCCATCCCTTCTGCCAGTAACTAGAGGCTCTGTTGTAAGTCGCAGCAGTTCGGAGCCTTCGCAGTTTCGCGAATCTTGTGGTTTTCGCAAGGTGTCTCACGAACAGCACGAGCTGGCTATGCGAGCGGCCTTCCTGGCCGTATTGCAAGCACTCGGCTCACGCGCTTCCTCACCTTTCTCGCTGAACAATTTGCGCCTTTCTGTAACACTCTGCATCGCGGGGCAGAAGACCATTCTGTTAAACGTTACAATTTGTAACGGATGAAGACAGGAGGCAGCATGCGCACAGCGGTGATAACAGATACGAATAGTGGGATACCGACCGAAGAAGCAGCAGAGATGGGCATTCGCTCCATCCCGATGCCCGTGCTGATAGATGGGGAGATCTATCTTGAAGGGGTCGATCTTGAAAGCGAGAGTTTCTTCACGAGCCTGACCGAGGGCAAAGCGGTAACGACCTCGCAGCCTTCCCCAGGGGTCGTGTGCTCTGCATGGGAAGAGGCTTTGAACGAGGGGTTCGATAACGTGGTCTACTTGCCGATGTCTTCGGGACTCAGTCATTCGTGCGAATCCGCCCAGCTTGCTGCCGCCAACTATTCAGGGCGCGTTGCGGTGGTGGACAACGGACGCGTTTCGGTGACCTTGCGAGCAGCCGTCGAAGATGCGCTTGCGATGGCGAATCAGGGAATGCCGGCGGCTCATATCAAATCGGAGCTTGAGCGAAGGGCGAAGCTTTCGAGTATCTATCTTGCTGTCGATGATCTGGGCTATCTCGTGCGTGGCGGAAGGGTCACGCCTGCTGCCGCGGCGTTCGCTTCTGTGTTGAAAGTAAGGCCTGTTCTGTCGATTCGAACGGGTCAGATCGAGCCGTTCTCGAAGGAGCGGGGTATGAAGAAGGCGGTGGCGAAGATGTTCTCTGCAGCCAAACACGATGCCAAGAAAGAGTTCGATCTCAAAGAGGACGAGCTGGTGGTGGGGGTTGCGAGCGCGGGGATAGACCCTGAGCGCGAGTTGGAGTATCTCGAGCGAGCAAAAGCGGAGTTCCCTGATGCAAAGGTATTCTTCAACAGGCTTCCCTTCTCTGTTGCGGTGCACACGGGACCTGGTGCGCTCGGCATTGGCATCCATGCGCGTCCGAAGCGGCTTGCGGGGCTGGACTCGTCGAGCGCTGAGCAGCAGGGCAGTGCTCAGGCCGAAGCGAATGCGCAATGAATAGCCTGAAACGAATTGACCGATCTAAAACTTCTTTTGAAGGAGCTTAGCCTATGATTCGCATCATCACCGATTCCACTTCATCACTTCCGAAAGATCTGCGTGAGAAACTCGGCATTCACTTGCTCAACCTTGTGGTCAACCGTGGTGGCGTTAGTCACGTGGAAGGCGAGATGGATCTCGATGCGTTCTATGCTGATATCTACGAGATGGCCGATGATATTCCTACATCAAGCCAGCCTTCAGCGTTGAGCATAGAGGCTGCGCTTGAAGCGGCGGCTGCAGCAGGCGATGAAGTGCTTGGAATCTTCATCAGCGGCAGGATGTCAGGCACGTTCGAGGGGGTTGCGCGCGCGGCGAGAGAAACTGCCAAGCGCCATCCCGATTTCAAGTATGCGCTCATCGACAGCATGACCAATTGCATGGAGCTAGGCTGGGCGGTCGTCGCAGCATGCGAGGCACGTGATGCGAGCGGAAGCCTTGAAGAGTGCGTCGAGGCGGTCACGCGTGCGATGTCTTCGACGCGTTTCATCTTCGCGCCTGAGTCGCTCAAATTCCTGGAGAAGGGCGGCAGGATAGGGAAGGCTTCTGCGCTGTTGGGCAACATGTTGAACATCTCACCTATCCTTACGGTGAAGAATGGTGAGGCTGCAACATTTTCCAAGGTGAGGACCCAAAAGAAAGCGCTTGCCAAGATGGTCGACGTGTTCAAGCGCGATGTGGAGAACCTTGGGTTACGCAATGTTGCTGTTCACTATATCGGCTCGTGCGTTCCTGCGTTCGAGTGGGCACGTGAGGTGATCGATCCACTGGTTGGCAAGACCGTGATGGTGCTTCCTGCAAGCCCGGTGATCGGCGTGCATGTGGGACCCGCAATGGGGCTTGCCTACGAATGCGCTGCGCCGATCGAAGGCAAGTTCGTAACTTTGCCCGAGATCATTGCTTCGTAGTTGCTCTTACTCCCGTACCGCAAGACAGCTTTGGCGCGAACCTGTGTGTTCGCTCGCTCAGCGCATTCCGAGGCGATTGTTGCCTTCTTACAATCCCGTCATAAACCGCACAGCGTGCCTTCTGGGCGCTAGACTGCATCGTGTAGTTAGGTGTCTTGGATGATTCGTTGCCTTCAGCGAATTCCAGGAAAGCGCATGGCGAAAGGCGGTGGAGTAGATGGGCGCTCTAGGCTCTTTTCTCTCGAGCTTCTCTGAAAGCTTCACGGCTGCGGTGATCATGTGGCCCTTCCTGTCCTTCCTTCTTACCATGCCCATCTTGGCTTTCCTCTATCATCGTGATGGAAGGCTGCGCTTCGCATCAGCGGCGGCCGCTTATTGCAGTGTGCTCTATCTGGCGGGATTGGCTTGTTTCACGCTCTATCCGCTTCCAACAGGCGATGCGGGACCAGGTATCACCTATGGCATTCCGCCCCAGTTCAATCCGCTCAATTTCATCTTTGACATCGTGAAGGATGGGTGGAAAGCAGTATTCCAGACGCTCTTCAACGTGGTGCTCTTCTTACCGTTAGGCTTCATCGCAGGGCGGTTCTTGCAGATGAAGCTGCCTGCTGCGACCATCTTGGTGCTTGTCGTGAGCTGCTTGATCGAGACCGCACAACTCACAGGACTTTTTGGCATCTACCCTTATGCTTACCGCACCTTCGAAGTGGACGATATCATCTTCAACACCTTAGGTGGCGTGTTGGGGTGGTTCTGCGCAAAGCTCTTCGCGCGAGCGCTGCCACAAGCACCGGTCGGCTCGCCCGAGATTACGCATGATCCAGGGCTGATCCGACGGGTCGTTGCCCTTTGGATCGACCTCATCCTGATCGCGCTGGTAACGTTTGGCCCGTGGATGTTTTTCGACCTTGCCAGCGAAGTGCTCTTTGACAAGGCGTTTTCTCTTTTCGGAATGAATGCTGTTCGGACGGAGAGCGTATTGGCTATGGTGTGCTTCGTGATCGCTTTCAGTGAAGTCGAACTCGTCTTCCCCTGGATCAAGAACGGCAGCACGCCAGGCGGTCTTATCGTGCGGATGAGCTTTGAGACGCGAGAGCGTTCGGGTGGTAAGCGGGTGCTGTTCTACTTGGCGCGCGGGGCGTTCCTGATCGCGCTCTTCGCACTTCCTCAGATCGTGGTCTTGTTCACGCTGGTCTTCTATCTCATCACCCGCAAGATGCCCTATGACTATCTGCCCGGATAATACTGGCTTGCTCCTGGCGGTAGGGGCAAACTGCATAGCTGCCTTTATTCGGTGGTAGCCTGATCGTTCATCCTCTATAATAGTTCCATCAAACGACACTATGTCACTTAAAGGAGTGTTCGCATGAACTATCGGAAGCTTGGCAAGACGGGACTTATGGTCAGCGAGATCGGGTTTGGCCCTGAGTGGATGACGGGAACGCCGGAAGAAACGCGCGCCATCGCTGAGGTGCTGCGTGAAGCAGGCGTGAACTATTTGGACTGCTGGATGCCCGATCCTCATATTCGTACGAACCTCGGCTATGCCATGAAGGGCCACACGGATGAATGGATCGTCCAGGGGCATATTGGTGCTTGCTGGGTGGACGGTCAGTATCTTCGCAGCCGTGATGTGGTATTGGCAAAACCTGCCTTCGAAGATGAGCTTGCACTGCTCGGCGTTGACCACTTCGAAGTAGGCATGATGCACTATATCGATAGTGTGGATGAATTCCGCGCCTGCCTAGATGGTCCCTATTATGAGTATGTACAAGAGCTGTTGCGTGCGGGAACCATCCGCCATGTTGGTCTTTCGACTCACAACCCCGAAGTTGCCCTTGAAGCAGCGCGGAGGGAAGTGGTGGAGGTCATCATGTTCTCGATCAACCCTGCCTTCGATCTGATGCCTGCTTCTGAAGACGTGAATGATCTGTTCGGGGATTTCGAAGAGGCGTGCGAGCAAATGGAGCCTTTGCGTGCCGAACTCTATAGCTTGTGCGAAGAGAAGGAGATAGCGCTTACGGTGATGAAGCCGTATGCCGGTGGTCGTTTGCTCATGGATGAGCAGTCACCGTTTGGTAAGGCGCTCACTCCTGTTCAGTGTATCCATTATTGCCTGACGCGTCCTGCGGTCGCTTCTGTTTTGGCGGGATACCAGAGCGTTGAGGAGGCGCAAGCCGCACTCGCTTATGAGCAGGCAAGCGAAGAGGAGCGCGACTTCGCGCAGGTGATCGCTGATGCCCCCGCACGCAAAGCATACTTCGGGCAGTGTACGTATTGCGGTCACTGCCAGCCTTGCGCGGTGGGCATCGATATCGCTACCGTGAACAAATTCGCCGATCTGGCTTCGATCCAGGATACGGTACCGCAAAGCATTCGCGCGCACTATCTTGAGCTGGACAAGAATGCTTCCGATTGCATTGCCTGCGGGAATTGTGAACCTAATTGCCCCTTCGGCGTGAAGATCGTCGAGCGCATGGAAGAGACCGAGCGCCTGTTCGCATAAACGAGCTTACAGAACCGCGTATTCGTAATTCGGTGGTCTGAACTGCTCAACGAATTTGCTCGGATCGAGAGTTGGTACTTCAGAGTTTTTGAAATCGCGTTTATCGCGCGTCACAATGGGTTTTTTATTTGGAGGGAAGGGCAAATTCTTGAAAGAACGGAAGCAATGATAGCTGCGTGCCACCTTATTTGAGAGAGCTTTCATCATAGGTTAATCCGTATTCATGTTCTAATACGTCCAAAAACTCTTGGGCAGACATAGCTTTTATAGGCGATTTCCCAACCAGCTCTTTGTCGCGTGTTATCAGATACTTTGCAGGAATATGCTTTGAAGCGTGTGCGATCAAATAATCTTCTATATCGCTCCAGTCGGACTCCAGTGCTCCACGAAGATCTGCTGCATAGGTGCCACACACCATGAAAATATCCAACGTTGCTAGAAGGGCATGCTTTACCTCTTCTGCTGGAGCATGCTTTCTTAAAACATAATAAGCGTCAGCATACGACTGCGTGCTTGCCCATATCTGCAGGTCACCAAAAACAGCAGCGATGCATAGTTTCTTAATGTCGTTGACGTAAGGTCCCCTGACTGCAACAAGATCGATGAGCGCGTTAGTATCAAGCAATATCTTCATATTTATTCGCCCTTACTGCTTGCGCATATCGCTTGTCTGCTTTGACGTCATCAGGAATGTCAAGATCAAGCATGCAGTTCTTAAACATGTTTTTGATCAACTGTTTTTGGTCTTTCGACAGAGCTCGTTTCTTTTGTTTGCTTTTAGACGGGTGAGCTGTTGGCAAAGCATGCTCTTCAAGAACATATTCAAAAGCAGCATTCACAAGATCGCTCGTGGAAGCCCCAAGAGATGCTAATTGGATGCTCGCCTGCGAATAGAGAGCATCGGGAATTCGTGCAGAAATCATCTTGCTCATTGATGCCCTCCTATCATGTATGACGTATGACAATTATATCATATCTTGCATGTCAACTCTTTATACAAGACACAAGACGTAAGACGTAGGCCCCCTTTTTGCGCGGAGCCAAAATTCCTGGGAGCATCGCTTGGTCTTGAGGATAACTAGGTCGGTGCCGCTACGAGGTAATGCTCGGGTCGTATTCCTTTAAAAGCTTCAGCAGCTCTTCTGCGTGGGAATGACGCTTTTTGGTGGCTGTTCCCACGATGGCGATGGAATCGTAGCTGCCATATTTCTTGAAGAAATCGGGGATCGCGTTATCTGCCTTAAGTTCTGCAGCGTATTTCTTGAAGTATTCTTCGTAGGGCATGCCCGCATCTAAATAAGCATCCAGCAGCGACTTCGTGGGGGAGTATTCGACATCGTGCACGTAATCGGCGTGGGCGATCACGTGGGTGAAGTATTCGAGATCTTCTTGCTTTGTGAAGCCTGAAAGCTGATTCGTGTTCTTGAGGCGGATGTCGAGCACGAGTGTCGCCTTCCATCCGAGTATCTTATTGAAGAATTCTTCTGCGGTTGTTTGATATGCGCTTAGTACGTTGATCTTCATTGTTACCCCTCCAGCCGTGCGTTATCAGCTTCGTTCTCGCGATTCCAACACGTTTCAAGTCTAAGGTACGAGCAAGCTCTAATTCGATGACGGCAGGTTTGCGTTACGGTCTTGATGATTGCATGTTACGTAACGCTTCGTAAGAAAGAAGCTGGAGAGCGTTTTATTCTTTGTGACGCAGGAAGGTGTTCTGCAGCGCGCTGAAAAGAGCGAGCTGCCATCAGGGTTTCCTTATGTTCACAAATCATCGACCGATTGGTTGCGGCGTCTGAGCTGGTTATTGCTTGTTCTAGAATCAAGGCTGTTCAAGACATTCGGCAATCTAAGGCATCCAACAGCCTGCACAGATGGGTCTAGCATGAGACAAATCGGAAGAACAAAGGAAAAGTCGACGCTCGGAAAAGACTCGATCGTGGTCGGGTTCTCGCTCTTCGCGATGTTCTTCGGTGCGGGCAATTTGATATTCCCCCCAACCTTAGGGCAGTTGAGCGGTGACCTTTGGGCGTGGGGATTGGTCGGATTTCTGCTCGTTGATGCTGTCCTTTCGTGCCTTGGCGTGTTCGTGGTAAGCCGCTTGGGCGGCCCGCGTGGAGCCTTCGACGGGACGCTCGGAAAGATCGGCGGCACGATCCTAACGACGGTGGCTATCTTGTGCCTTTGCGTTGTCTTCGCCATGCCACGTACGGCTGCTACCACCTTCGAGCTGTCGGTCGCGCCCTATCTTGGCGAAGACGCGAATTCCTTTTTGCTCCCGTTCTCTATCTTGTTCTTCGTGATCGTGTATCTGCTCACCTGCAGGAAGTCGCGGGTAGTTGATATCATCGGCAAGTTCTTCACGCCGACGTTGCTAGTCGGTGTGCTCGTGCTGATCGTGGCTGGGGTCGTTGCTCCTATAGGAGAGATTCAGCCACCTCAAACGGATTATGTATTTCAGGAGGGCATTCGCTCGGGCTATCAGACCATGGATGTTCTCGGGGTTGCAGCGTTTTCCATCATCATCCTGGATTCTGCCGTTGTGAAGGGCTACACCGATCCCGGTAGGAGTTCGGCGCTTCTTGCGCGTGCGAGCATCGGGGCGGTAGTGATGCTCGGGCTGGTCTATGGCGGATTGACCTACCTCGGCGCGACGTCGGTGTCGCTGGGGACGGGCATGTCGCAGGTTGGACTGCTCGTTGCTATCGTTGAGAGCGTTTTGGGAGATGCGGGCAAGATCCTATTGAGTGCGATCGTGGCGCTTGCGTGTGTGACCACGGCTGTTGCGCTGGTAAGTTCGGCCGCGGATTTCTTCAGTCAGCTGTTCAAGAACAAGATATCCTACCAGGCGCTTTTGATCATAGACTGCGTGATAGGAGCGCTGATCTGCGATATCGGCCTCGATAACATCATCCGCTTTGCCGATCCGATGCTGGGCGTGGTGTACCCACCCTTCATCACCGTGGTGGTGCTTCTGGTCTTCAGGAAGCAGATCAAGCTGCGCGAAGTCTACCAAGGGGCTGCCATAGGTGCGCTCGTGGGAGGGGTCGTGGTTGAGCTTGCCGTGACCAATGTGGCTACCATCGTTCCGCTTGAGTTGCTCCCGCTTTCTTCGATGGGCTTTGGCTGGATCGTGTTCGCTCTAATGGGCGCCTTGGTCGGAATGGTGGTGGGCCTTACCAGGCGCAAAGCGTGAATTGGCTTACAATGAGGTCAGTCAAGAATTCACTCCGCAAGGATCAACATGACGAACAATACGCCACCCGAACCGCCAAAACAACCTAAGCCTTCAGTTGTTGTATCGTCCTCGAAGGCCGAGCGGATCTTCCTGATCATTTCGTGCATCTGCGTTATTGGTGGGGCTGTGCTCTTCATCTACGGCGAACAAGCCGTAGGAATCGGACAGGAAGGCGTGGTGAACAAATTCCTGGGGAGCCTTGGAATGGCAGTGGCAAGCATCGGCATGTTCATTGTAGGTTGCTTTTTCGTGAAACGCATCGTGCTCGGCCTCAAGTCTATGAGCGCAAGTGAGCGCTCAAAAACACGAAAGGCCTTCGTAAGGCAGCTTTCGATCGCGGCCCTTAACGTTCTTGTGTATGGCGCGCTGTTCATCCTGCTCTTGGGAAGCCTTACTGCGTTAGATGGCGCAAGCGTGGGAACGTACTTCGTTGTATTCGCAGTGTGGGCTGCTTGCATAGCATCATTCGTTCTTTACCGGCGGCATCGCAAGAAGCATAAGGTTTCATATGAGCTTCTTAAACAACCTGCGATAACGGCATTTCTCTTTTTGTTTGCAGTTGTGATCCTCGCTGTATTCATCAGGTCTGACGTTCCTGATTCCTTTCAGGATCTGATCGAGGGTCCTGAAACAGCCGAGGTGCTTTTGGTCGAAGCTGATATCGATCATCCATCTGCTCGTTATAGTGCGATCATGCAATATCAGCATGTTCTTACATTCTGCACCGCTGACGAAGAGCGCATTGTGCTCGTTGTGCCAGAAAAAGATATAGCAGCAGCTAAAGTGATCAACGACTATGGGAACTTTGTCCACCTTACCTATTACCCGCGCACCCAAGTGTTCTGCGAAGCAACGCCTTGGGAAACAGGAGCGCAGGATATGGGCCCTGATCTACTTGAGAAGTTGGTTGAAGAATACGACTTCGATCTGTAAGAGGATTTGAACAGGAGTGACCAATGGACGAACAGCGCAAACGAGAACTGAAGGAAGCGTATCGCAACAGCCGGCCTCCTATGGGTGTGCTGGCGTTTCGCTGTGAGCCTACGGGGGAAAGCTTTCTCTTGGCATCGCGCAACATCTCGGCCGACACCAACAGTGTGACGTTCAAGCTGAATTCAGGCTATCATCCCAATCGACATCTCCTAGAGCTGTGGGAGCGCTACGGCGAAGAGGGTTTTGCGGTCGAGGTGCTGGAGACGCTCGACTACCGCGACGAATCGGATGATCCTGCCGGCTACAAGGATGAGCTCGAGCAGTTGCGCAACCTTTGTCTCGAGCGTGACCCGAACGCCTCGCTCTTGTGGAAGTAACAAGACGTTCGGGTTGACAGAAGACGCATCCTACTGATAGCGACGGTGACGGGGGAGCGCGAGGATCACGCTCAGAAGGGCAACGACGATCACGCTTGTGCCAGCAGCGCACACTGCTTTCAGGTGGATCGCAGGAATACCCATCAAGATGCCGATGATGTAGGGGACGAGCCAGGCAAGCCAAACCACCGTGCTGAAGGTATGGAAGCGCTTTTGCGCCTGTTCGCTGCCGCGCAAATAGGTCCATGTTGCCCACGTTGCATGAATGAGCATCAAAACGATAGCTACTACACCCGTGATGCCATGGACGCCCATGCCACCAGCAGTTTGTGCGGCCATGGAGCTCATCATCAGTGTGCCTGTTGTATCGCAGGCAAGTCCGATCCAAAAGAGCGTTACGTATTTCCGTGTGAGCGTGCCGCTGCGACGCTCTCCAAAAACTCCCCACGTATAGAACACGAGTGCGGCGCTGATCGCGATCGTTGAGAGAATAAGAAGCGGTGACATGATGACCTCATTTCTTTTTCTTGGGACCGCCTTTCCGAAAGAGTTCGGTCCTCTAGTTGGTTTTCGCAAAATGAACATGATTCATTTATTGAACAATGTTCATTTTAGAACCATTTTGTGCGGTGTCAAGATATTTGAACGAAGTTCATAATGTCGTTATACTGGTGTCAGGTTCCCGATTTAAGGACGCTTGAAATGGGCAAACGATCAGTTATTACCAGCGAAGAAATACTCGAGCAGGCCTATCAGCTTGCCTGCGAACAGGGGCTTCGGTCGCTCAGTATTCGTTCGATCGCTGCCGCATGCGATGTTTCGGTGGGGACGGTTTACAACTCGTATGCGAGCAAGACCGAACTGATCAACGATGTGGTGGGTATGTTTTGGCAGCGAGCCTTCGCGGAAACCATGAAGACGCTTGCCGCGCATCAAAGGGGCGCAACTAACCGAGCGGGCAATGATGTTACGCGGGCGGCCGGGAGCAATAACGCCGCAAGTGAAAGCAGCGATTTCATTGCCTTTTGCGAGGCGCTTTCGCAGAGCCTCAAGAGCGCGCTCAAAGAATTCAGGAAGGACTTCCTCTCTGATCTTTCTGCGCTCAGCGAAGGCGATCGCCTTTCGGCGCAGAAGCGAGAGCAGCAAAGCTTTATCCACGCGCGCGCAGGAATAAAGCAGGCGCTGCTCAGTGATCCAAAGATCAAGCAGGATCAGCTAACGGGTGCGCTTACCCCCGATGCTCTTGCGGCGCTCGTCTGGGAGACCCTGATAGATTCCGCGCGCGATGACATGGGCTACGACAAGACCCTCTTCGAACTCCTTCGGTCTGCCTTGTATTAAGTCGCTAACGCTCTAAGCCCTTGCAAGAGATCAAGCAGGCCGTGCTTCCAGTCGAATCTCAGATCTGTCGGCAAGCTGCTGGTAGTTCGGTCCAAGCCAAAGCGGCAGTTCTTCTTGGCGCACAATGAGTGGCATGCGATGGTGAATAGGTGCCATGTCTGCATTTGCATTTGTTGTTACCATAGAAAAGGCATCTTCGCGCCACGTACAGCCGATGAAGATCACCTCCTGTCCAGGAATACGGAATTCATATTGACGCTTGATGGGCTTTCCCGTTTTGGGCGAGGGGTAGGTTTCCTCCCGGTGCGTCTCGAAGAAGGCAGGAACGGGAAGAATGCAGCGTCGGTGTTGCATGGACTCTTGCCAGGTAGGTTTTGTGGCACTTTCGATGCGCGTGTTGAACACGACTCCTGGTTTCCAGGATTCCTCGAATCCCCAAGAAAACTCACGCACTTCTAGCGATCCTGGTGCGAAGGTGGGAAGTGATGCGTTGGAAGATTCTGCTGACAAGGTTGATGTTGGCACTGCCGTAGCCGTATCAAACTTGGGCACGATAAGGGGAGCGACCGACTTCGGATAAGCTTCCGTCGTTCGAACCGGCCAGTCTGGGTTGAAGTTCAGCGGAGCTCCAACCTCGATTTTCATTACGATGTCGAGCACTTCGTCGTAGGTAAATATGATGCATCTTTTACACATGATTCAATAGTATCAGCGAATGTTCGCAAGTTGCACGTATAAGATATAGTTGATGTTCGCTCATGATTCTTTGATATGCATGAATCGTCTCGATTTCTTTTGCGGTTTCGCCTTCGATTTTCTGCGAAAGGGGCGAACGTGAAAGCATGACGATGGCGATTGGAAGGGGACCACGTGAAGGGTTTTAGCCTTGATATACTGGATCGCTCTCATGCCGATCAGCAGCGTGAAGAGATTCCGAAGCAACTTCAAACGTCTGTGCCGTCGGACGCTTTTAGTGTCTATTTGCTCTTCAATCTTGAAGCCGCTTATGATTTCGGCCACGTGATATTGGCGCTGGGACCGATGGATGGCTTGCTTGAAACGTATTCGTTCTATCGGCAGGGTACTGCTATCAAAGCACCAGCGCTCATGGCGTGTCTTGAGCATCCTCTCAGCTTCGCGCAGATTGAGGCTTCATCGGGTTGGATCGTGCATGGCCAGCCTGGCAATTACTGGAACGAGCATGTGAATGCTGCTCTTGCGCTTTGGTGCACGAAGGAAGCCTTCGATCAGATACGCGCATTTGCCGAAGAAAAGCGAGCGAATCCTGGCGTTTATGATCTCTTTTCGTACAACTGCCTCACGTTTGTGATCGAAGCACTTGCGCAGGGCGGTGTCTCTTTGGAAGTCGGTAGTGGCAAACGGTTGCGAACGTTTATTCCGCGCGGTGCGTTTCGCCGTGTGGGCCAAGTGGCGGGCGCGCATAAACTGGGAGCATGGAAATACTGGTTCCCCCTTGCTCAGCCGCCAGAAAACGGACTTCGAACAATCTCCGATACGCCTGGCAAGGATCGCCCACTGAAATAGCTTTTCGATATAGAAGCGCTTTGGTGCGCTCGTTGCTTTGTAGCCGAGCAGGTCAATCAGCTACTGAGCAATTCAATTGCTTCACTATATTTTCCTGCGCGAGCACGATCCTTTTCTGAAACCTCAGGCAGCCGCGAAAGATCGCTGTTGTGAGCGAGATCCGCAAGCTTCACCTTGCGGGCTATCTTGTTGTCTTTTAAAGACTCAACATATTTCATATAAGGAATGCCTTCCTTATGCGTGAGGAGCTTTATTGCCTCTAGGGCGTCGTTAGGGATGCCTTCGGCGGCGAGCATTTCGATTGTCCAATCGGAGTCTTCAACCACATCGTGAAGGAGTGCGGCGCATGTTTCAGATTCGGTTTCCATTTGCTCTGCGAGATGAAGCGGATGATTCACGTAATCGATACCCGCTCGGTCGGTTTGTCCTCTGTGAGCATTAAAGGCGATTTTCGTGGCTTTTTTGGTTACGTCGGTATAAATCAAAGAAAAGTTAGGCGGGCTATGTATTTGCGAATTAGTGAGTGCATTGAATACAAAGACCTTGCAGTTGAAGATAAGGTTCGAATTGCTGAGCAATCATACGAAAAGATAATTCAGGGTTTAGATAAAGACGATAGGCATGAAATCGAAAAACCAACATAAAAGAATGGTTTCATGCAAATGCTGGAAGATATAACAATATGCGTGTTATGAAGACAAAAATGGAGCGAGCAATTTTTGGGTATTTGTTAGATGAATTGTTAAATGAATAGCTAACGCTGAAATCACTTTCTCTAAGGAAACCAATGAAGATTTCAAGGCGTACAGCCGCGAATACATTTCACTACTGAGAGGGCTAAGAACCCCCAATTGAATTCTTTGTATATACAGCAGCAAGCTTTCCGACAAATGGCTTTTCGTCACTTAGAGAATGAGTTTTCTCAAGTGGATCTGCTGTAATCATTTCGACATAAGGTCGAAGCGGTGCAGCCATATTGCCTGAAAACGGAATGCCCATCGCCTCTTCACTGAAAGAAAGCCAAGGTAGCATGAGGTTGTTTTTCGAGCTAACATGGCTCATTCCGTAAATGAAATCCCCTTTATTGTCCTCAAACACCCGAAGCTCTTCTCCGAATTCAATGTGTTTTTTATTCTTACAAAGACCTTTTGCTTCGCATCGCGGAAAAGAAGGATGAAATACTATTTGTTCCATTGAGTTTTCAGCAAATAACTTATTTATTTGTCTTACTGTCCTTGTGTCGTCAAGAGCAACGCAGGCAAAATCTTCGGGACCATTGTATACAAGAGAATCATATAGACAAAGGCATATTCGCCTGGATAAGGGAAAGATTTTCTGCAACCCTATTGCTCCGCTTCCAAATCCACTCTTCCATTGCCGCCTAAGAAGATATGGATTTATGCTGGCAACAGGTGCGTCGCACGTAATGAAGTCCCTAGTAGTTCTATTGATTACAAATAACCAGTCCAAATCTAAAAGTAGTTTAAATAGTTCTGTTCCCATCTCGAGATTAATTTGTGTGGGAATATAGTCCAGGTCGATATTGTCGAACATGGGGATTTTCTTGAAGTTATCTTCTCCTAAACGCCGACGCAAATCGTCAATCATTTTGCGTAGAACGAATTTTTGCCCATGGATCCTCTTTGAAGTTCGAACCTCGCTGAATGAAATAAAAGATAAAACGTTAAGAAGATCAATCTGATCAATCTTTTTGTAGTCTTGGTGTTTATCAATTACGTTCAGTAAATTGTTTAAAGATTTGTTCCATTGCGATTCCATTGATGACAAGGTGAGTTCGTATGAATTGTCTTGGTCGTACAACCAATTTTCAAATAGGATGCTACTTATAGGAACTTCCCTACGATATAAATCATCAGCGAATCGATAAAACCCGATTCGAGATTGTGAGGTACTAAAATTCTTTAGATAGAACTGTGGGACGAAATGTTGTTTTTTACCCAAAACTAAACCCTTTACTGGAAATAAGAATGAATTTGTTTGTTTCGGCTAGGTAGAAGACTACCTAGTGAGAATTGCGGAATTCATCAAGCTGCAAAGTTATCTAAGCAATGTGATGAACGTTGCAATAGACGAGCGGAACTATTCCCATTCGAAAGTTGATTCGAGCTATGTTGTATTTCATGATTATTGTAGATGATAGGAAATATACGCCATCGTATCATGTTCATTTAGGTTGCAAAGCAGACTGTTTCAATCGGACGTCATGCATGATTTGCGTTGTTATCGCAAGGTCAATTAAAAGCGCTTTTGAGGAAAACCTGCAAATAATGAGCTGCTACTCGCTTTTGTCGAAATTCTCTTGCGGGTCTGCGCTTGTGCTAAATGGGTCCTCGCGAGCCGATTCCAAGATCTGCAGAATCTTTTTGAACAATGGAATAAAAGAATTGATATCCTCTTCTTTTAAGACAATCTGCTCTGTGGCAATTGCCTTAGCAAATTCTATTTTACTGAGAGCGTAATTGGTCTCAGATCCAGGATTATTGTCAATAAGCTTAACATTGTCGCCGTCAATTACCTTAACGTGACCTTTCGAATCGACCTTCCCTCTCGCATGGTATGGACAACTGTCTGTCACGCAGCGTCCCTCGGAATCAAACTCGTCAGAAGTGTATAGACGCCTTGCAATGCCGTCCGAACAGATTACTGCCGATTTCATCGTATCGTCCGTAAGCATTTGCTCGATTGAAATCTCTGGATCGTCCTGACGAAACAATGGATATGGAATAGCAAAACTATAGACATTGTTACCATGGTCGACCCAAGGGTCTGCGTTCATGGTTTTTAGGATTCCCTTTTCGTCCCTGTCGGTTATCGCAATAATTACTCCGTGGCGAGAGGTGGGCAGTGATGCTAGGGTCGTACAAAGATCTTTCAACCTCGTGCTCCCCATTTCGCAAACGTACTCGCTTACGCTATCACATTTTGGGCTGTGTTTAAAATATCCGAATTCCATTTTGAAAAGATCGGGATTAGTTAAGCTCAACTTTTGCTGGATTTTCTCAAGAATCCTCCAATCTGTGGTTCCCTCCGTGACGATTAGAGGTAATGAAGTATTCGACTGGAAGTGAGAGCGCATCTCATCCCAGTACGTTTTGGTTGATGCGTACATTTTGTACGCTACCTCAAATTCCCTAAAAGATTCCGCGGTAATCATACTGCCGGAAGGAAGATCTACAAGCAAGAAATTGTCTGCTCCAAGCTCTTGTTCGAGTCCCAAGAGAAGAAGGGGTGAATGGGTCGAAACGATAAACTGAACTCTTGGAAACGTTTTTATCAGTCTTGGAAGAACTTCTTTTTGCAGTAAGACATGAAGATGCAAATCGACCTCGTCTACAACCACTATCCCTTTAATTTGATCAAGTTGAAGGCTGTTGTTTACATTGTTGTTGTCTGCGTATCGGATAATTGTTGCAAATAACTCAAACAGGATTATTTGTCCTGTAGATAAGGAATCAAGCGATGGACAAATAGTACTATTGTCAGACTCGTCCTTAATTTGAAATCTTGACGCGCCTGCGTTTCTGTAACCAAGATCAAAGTAAACTTGTTTGCCAAGAATAGATGACAGTATTTGCTCTATGCCGAGACGGGCGTTTCCAAAAAGAATCGTGTTCTGTACATTGGGATTATGCGCTATTTCGAGACCATTTGGAGAGGCTTTGATGTCCGTTCTTGAGTCTGCGATGATGTCCAACAACCATTGAAGCGTTTCATCCTTGCATTCATCAACCAAGATGGGGTTTTGACCTTGTCCCGAAAAGCGAGCTTTTACTGATGGTCCAATTTTAGATTCGTGCCTGTAGTACAGCTCTCCCATCCAGGAGGGTTTTTCATGCCTGTTTGAAAGGAAACTGCACGTGACTTGATGTTCGAGAAGGGATTCGGCTTCTTTCTTGTCGAAAGTATGCTTCTTGCTATTGACGTCGCTTCCCCAGTCTAGATTGGGGTTTACATTGGTGTTGGTTTTGACATATTCATCGAAAGACAGTTCGCCTGATTTGAATAGATAAGACTGACTGTTCGTAAAATCGATGCGAGCAGTCTGAAAATTGCTGCCGATTTTAATCTGCTGAGGGAATATCCCTTTGAAGTATTGATGGCCAAGGCCTTCTTGCGCTAACACGTTGGTGAAGGCTTCTCCTCCTATTTCAAGAAGGGAGTCCGTAATATTTGAGAGAACGGTGCTCTTGCCGCTACCGTTTTCTCCAACGAACACTATAGGTTTCGGATTTCCCTTGTCGTCAAAAGGAGCATCAATTTCAAGAGAAGCGATAGGACCTACGTTAGTATATGAGAGATGTTTAATATAAATAGGACTATTATCCGACATTTCCTATCCTTTCCTATTCGGTGTGTTTTTTCATCTTCCCTGAAACAATATTGTGTTTATAAGTTGCGGCAGTTCTTGAGCATCGCGCGAATTGCCTCTCTGTCGCTCTCGCTTGGCAGCTTCGCCAGCTCTTCTTCCATTCGTTCGGGGGTTCATCTTCGCCCTGTCCCAGTCGAAATGGCTGTTGGCGCCGCCGCTTTTTTCTTTTGCTTGCTGTCCATCGGTATAGTCCTTGTAATGGTCGTACCTATATTGTTCTTAACTATATTATATGTGCTGTCCTGCGCCCTTCGACTGCACGCTGTCTTTTCGGGACCTGATTTGTTCGCCATGCGACCTGCGACTTTCTTCTTGACGCATTTCCGAAGTTGTCTATTTCACGAAATCGCGCAATTTTGGGCGGGAACGTGTGTCTGTGATGTTATTTTTCATCTCTCGACGCTCTATGCGGATTTTCAGCACATTATTGTGCTTTTGAATGGGCGTGAACAAAAGCGATCGTCATTGACCTGCGCTTTTGTTCATCAAATGCTCGTTAACCATGTTACCTGGTAAAATGCAGGTTTGCCAGATGAAAAACTGAGCTAACTGAAGCCACTGGATGAAAAAACAGGCTACGAAATAAACCTTACAATAATGTGCGGATATTATTCCCACTCGATCGTTGCAGGTGGCTTAGACGTGATGTCGTAAGCGACGCGGTTGATGCCGGGGACTTCGGCAACGATGCGGCTCGAGATGCGCGCCAGCACATCGTAGGGGAGCTTTGCCCAGTCGGCCGTCATCGCGTCGCTCGATTCCACAGCGCGCAGGATGATCGGGTGCTGATACGTGCGTTCATCGCCCATAACGCCTACGCTGCGCACATCAGGCAACACCGCAAAATACTGCCACACGCTGCGCTCGACCTCAGGGCCGCCCGCGCTCTCGCGCACAACTTCACCATTGCGCTCGCCGCTCTTCTCGAACAAAGACTCGTTATAGGCATCCAGCTCCTCGCGCACGATCGCATCGGCATTCTTCAGAATCTCAAGCTTCTCTGGCGTCACTTCACCAATGATGCGGATCGCAAGCCCAGGTCCCGGGAATGGCTGGCGATGCACTATGTGATCAGGCAGCCCCAGCGCCGACCCCAGTGCACGCACTTCGTCCTTGAAGAAGTGATCGAGCGGCTCGATCAAATCGAAATGCACCCCATCAGGGAAGGGAATCAGGTTGTGATGGCTCTTGATGGTGCTCGCCTTGCCGCCGGTCTTGCGCGCACCGCTCTCGATGATGTCAGGATAGATCGTGCCCTGCGCCAGGAACTTCACGGGTTCACCGTCGCCCGCAACCTCTTCGGCAACGGCGAAGAATTCCTTCCAGAACTGCTCGCCGATGATGCGGCGCTTCGCCTCCGGATCGGTCACGCCCGCCAGCAGCTGTGCATAGCGATCTTCGGCATGCACGTGGATGAAATCTACGTCGAACTGCTTGGTGAACACCTCTTCGACTTCTTCAGGCTCGTTCTTGCGCAAAAGCCCATGGTTCACGAACACGCACACCAGCTGTTTGCCGATCGCCTTCGCGCACAGCGCTGCAACTACGCTTGAATCCACGCCGCCCGAAAGCCCGAGGATCACGCGATCGCTGCCCACTTGCTCGCGGATGGCCGCCACGGAATCGTCGATGATCGAGTCCATGGTCCAGTTCGGCTCCAGCCCCGCGATCCCAAACAGGAAGTTCGCCAGCATCTCTTGCCCATACGGTGTGTGGCGAACCTCAGGATGGAACTGCGTGGCGTAAAGCTTGCGCTCGGGACATTCCATGGAAGCCACGGGACACACGTCAGTGACCGCCGTCACCGCGAAGCCTTCGGGCACTTCGCTCACCGCATCGCGATGGCTCATCCACACGGTCTGCTCGTGCGGCGTCTCGCCATACAGCGCCGACGTGCCACCGCAACCAGCGCAATCCACGCCGTCAACACGGGTGAGGGGAGCGGGGCCGTATTCGCCCTTCTCGGTGTGGCTCACCGTACCGCCGAGCGTCTTCGCCATGATCTGCTGACCGTAGCAAAAGCCGAGCACGGGGATTCCCAGCTCGAAGATCTCGGGGTCGACCGAAGGCGCATCTTCGGCATACACGCTTGCCGGACCGCCCGACAAGATGATGGCACCGGGGTTCTTCTCGCGCACCTCATCAGCGGAGATGTCGCATGGAACGATCTCGGAATACACGTTTAGATCGCGCACGCGACGCGCGATGAGTTGGCCATATTGCGCGCCGAAATCGAGAACCAATACGGTTGAGAGCGGGGTGGAAGTGGCCATGCGTGTCTCCTTCTGGGGTCTGTGGGTGGGCTTTGCGGGATGGCGCCTGCGAACTACCGGCTTTGTTGGCAAGGTTTCGCTCGCGCGATCCGCGGTCGTTTCAAAAACTAGGCTTTCATCTTACCCGAAACGCCCTCGTCTGTCGCACGTTTCGCCGGGAAAATCGAGCGAAGCAAAGTGGCGCCCGCTAACCCACCAGCCCCATGAACGCGACCAGCAGTGGGATGAACACGAACGACCCCACGGTAGTGATGATAGTAGCTTTCGCGGCCAGCTGCGCGTTGCCGTTATACTGCGCAACGAATGTCGGGCACATCGATCCGGCGGGCATAGCGAACATGAGCATGAACACGGCAGCCAGAAGCGGTGAAACACCCAGCGCGGTGAAGCCCCAGTAGAAGAGCGCCGGCAAGATCAGCTGGCGGATGATCATGTAGGGGTAGAGCCGCACCTCTGTCACCACGTTCTTCATGGGCGAGCGCGCCACGATCACGCCCACCACTAGCATGGCAATGGGCGCGGTGATCCCGCCCAAAAGCGAGAGCGAATCCTGCACGAGCTCGGGAACTTGCCAACCGGTGAAGAACAGCACGAGTGCCAGCACGCTTGCGATCATTGAAGGGTTCACGATTGAACGCCATGGGATCGACACCTTCGCATCTTCGCCGTATTCCGCGCGCAGTGGGTCGTCCTTAGCAAGCATCACGAACCCCACGCCATAGACGAACACCGCCAGCACCATCACGTAGATGCTCGCGTAGATGACCGACTCGCTTCCCAGGATCGCGCCCACTACGGGAAGTCCGAGAAAGCCCGTGTTGTTGCAGATCGTGACGAACTGGTACACCACGCGCTCGCGCTTCGGAACGCGTAGCACCACCACCAAGAGCCAGCCGACTAGCAGAAGCAAGAACCCTTGTGCGATTGTCATAGCGAACGTGATCCCGACGGTCTCGCCCGCATCGGCCGCTGAAAGCCCATGCACCGATGCCACGATCATGCACGGCAGCGTGATATTCAGCAGCAGCTTCGTGAGCTTCTGGTTCGTGTATTCGTCAAGATAATCGAGCTTTGCGGCAAGAAATCCCACCGCCGCAACGATGATCAGTATCGCCATCTGCGAGAGTCCGTTCAGTGCGCTTTCCACCCGTGTCCTTTCTTCAGGTTCTTGTTGGGAGCTTCTTGTCGGAGTGCGTAAAAAAGCTTGCCGCGCCCGCCTGTTCAGCCAGCGAATGCGGCAAACCGTTCATGAGTGCGGTCGTTTGCGAACGCATCGTTTACGGTCGAACGCGGCCCGCAAACGCACGCGCTACTTCAGTTTGCCATACTCCTCGTCGGAGACGGGCTCGAGCCATTCGTTCGAGCAATTCTCGCCTGGTACGGTGAACGCCAGGTGCGCGAACCAGCTGTCGGGCGCCGCGCCATGCCAATGCTTCACGCCGGTGGGGATGTTCACGACATCGCCCGGCAGCATCTCCTGCGCCGGTTGACCCCATTCTTGATAGTAGCCGCGGCCACCCACGCAGATCAGCATCTGTCCGCCACCCTTATCGGCGTTGTGTACGTGCCAGTTGTTGCGACACCCTGGCTCGAAGGTTACGTTCGCGGTCGGAACCTGCTCAGCTGTGAGGGGCGCAAGCCAGCTCTTACCACTGAAATACTGCGCGTAGGCATCGTTCGGCTCGCCCACGGGGAACATCAGCGTGGCGGCGAAGGCTGCAAGATCGGAATCGTCCGCGGGCTCTTCATCGCCCCACACCTCTTTGGCCAGGCGAAATGCCGCCCATGCTTTCGGCCAGCCTGCATAGAAGGCTGCGTGGGTCAAAATCTCGGCGATCTCGCTGCGCGTGATTCCGTTCGCCTTCGCGCTCTGCAGATGAAACGCGAACGAAGAATCGGTGAGTCCTTGCGCCATGAGTGCCACCACGGTCACCAAGCTGCGATCGCGCAGTGAGAGTTCTGTCGTGCGGCTCCACACTTCGCCGAAGAGCACATCATCGTTGAGTTCTGCGAACTTGGGCGCGAAATTGCCCAGGGCATCGCGCCCCGCTGTTTGTTTGACCATGGTTTCCTCCTGCTGTGTTGTGTTTATTGTATTGATGCGGTCCCTTGTGCTGCTCGGAATTCGCAGCCGATGGAACTCTTTCTTGCTATGACCATTGTTTTACTTGAACTATGGTTTAAGTCAAGGTTCTCACTTTGCTTGTGTAAATTCGCTTTACAAAAGTTTTACTTGTCGCTCGTCTGAAAGCCCTCAGCGCGTTACAGGCTTTCTCGTAGAATAGTAAAGGTTCGTCCGCGAAGGTTGCGCACGCAGGGTGCAAGGCTGGCATCCGCGCCAGGCTGTATGTTCTGCACCACGCCGCGCGCCATCAGCTCGCGAACGCCCTACCTATATAAGTGAGCAAACGCACAAGGAAAGCAGCATGATCCTCGAAGCACTCAAAGCCCTCTTCATCGGCATCGTCGAAGGTATCACCGAATGGCTCCCCATCTCTTCGACGGGCCACATGATCCTGGTCGACGAATTCGTGAAGCTCGACGTGAGCGATCAATTCCTCGCGCTCTTCCTTGTGGTCATCCAGCTGGGCGCTATCATGGCGGTCATCCTGCTCTATTTCCACAAGCTCAATCCTTTCTCGCCGAAGAAAACGCACGCTGAAAAGCGCGGCACATGGCGTCTCTGGGGGATGGTTGCGATCGGCTGCATCCCGGCGGCTATCGTTGGCCTGCTCCTTGATGATTGGGTGAACGAACACTTCTACAACGCCTACACGGTAGCAATCATGCTCATACTCTACGGCGTTGTCTTCATCGTCATGGAACGCCGCAACCGCAAGAAGGCCTTACGCCTTATGGAAGTTGGCGCAACACCTGCGGGGCGCGAGATGCTCGAAGCTCCCGTGCGCGGTCGTCATGCCCGTGTCGAGCGTGAACACACAGAGGTCAGCGCCGAAGAAGCGCTCTTTAAGATCCGCAATGTAGACGATATCGATTGGAAGACGGCGCTCAAGATCGGCTGCTTCCAGGTGCTCGCTATCATTCCGGGCACGAGCCGCTCAGGCGCTACCATCATCGGTGGCATGCTCTGCGGCTGTTCGCGTACCGCCGCCGCGGAATACACGTTCTTCTTGGCCATCCCCATCATGTTCGGCTGGGGTGTGGTGAAGGCGGCGAAGTTCATGATGGAAGGCCTGGTCATGACCCAGACCGAGATCATGGTGCTGGCGGTAGGCATCATCAGTGCGTTCATCATGTCGGTCGTCGCGATCCGCTTCCTCATGGGATACATCAAGAAGAACGACTTCACCGCGTTCGGTGTCTATCGCATCATCGTTGGCATCATCGTGGTTGCGTTCTTTACCATACAGGGTACCGGCTTCATCATGCAGTAAACGCTGGCCCAAACCGCGCATAAGCACGCACCGTTTCTTACATTGCAGCATCCACGCGTATAAACAAGCTATAATCGAACCATGAGTCCAAATGAGCACAAACCCATCACCGAAGCTGAGAAGATAGAGATGCGCGATCGCGTGAATGCGCGCATTGCTCATTGGTGCAGTTTTGCAGCGCTCGTTATCATCCTCATCGATTTCGCAGCGTTCGTCATCGGGCAAGACGATTGGTTCTGGACAGTCGCTGGCATCATGCTCTCGATCGCGCTTCTCGCTATCGCCATGCTCAATAATCCCATCGGATCCAATTCAAAAAAATAGCTACCGCGAACCATCTTTCGGGTGAGTTTGAACAGGCTAACCTTGCGGCGTTTGTTATGATGAATCAATCATGTCATTCATGGGCCGCTGCTTCGCGCTTCCTGCGTCGCGCGTGACCGTTCTCACGCCCCACGCGCACCTCGCGCACTCCGATCAGCGTCCATTCGGGAAGGGTAAACGATGTCACAACAAGATTCTTTTGCTCAGATCGAGCAACACCGCGAAGCGATCGATGCGATCGACAAGCAGCTCGTGGCTCTTTTGAACGAACGTGCTGGTCATTCGCTTGATATTCGCGCACTGAAACCTGAGGCCAAGATGGGTCTTTTCGACCCCAAGCGTGAAGAGGAGATCTTCACCAAGGTCTGTTCGTATAACGAAGGTCCGCTCTATAACGAGAATCTGCGCGAGATCTACACTGCCATCCTGAAGGTCATGAAAGAGGTTCCTAACCGTGATTAAGCCACTCACCAATCTTCCCAATTACGGTACTAAAACAGACGAGATCACCATCTACGCGGGCCCGTGCTCCGTGGAGTCCGAAGAGCAGTTCTTCGAGGTCGCGGAATGCATCGCCGATCTGGGCCTTTCGTGGATCCGTGGTGGCGCATTCAAGCCGCGTACCAACCCGCACTCCTTCCAGGGCTTGGGTGAAGAAGGCCTCAAGATCATGAAGGCTGGTGGCGACAAGTACGGCCTCAAAACGCTCACGGAAGTCATGGACTCGGCTCACACCGAGCTGGTACATTCTTATGTGGATGGCTTGCAGGTGGGCGCACGCAACATGCAGAATTTCTCGCTGCTGAAGAAGATCGGCGAAGTCACGAAAGACTCGCACAAGATGGTCCTCTTGAAGCGTGGTCTGGCGGGCACCATCTCCGAGTGGCTTTCCGCTACCGAATACATCACTATGAACGGCAACGATAATGTGGTGCTTTGCGAACGCGGTCTCCGCACGTTCGAGACCACCACACGTTTCACGCTCGATATCTCGGCGGTGCCGGTCATCCATAAGCAGTCGCTCTTCCCGATCTGCATCGATGTTTCGCATCCCGCAGGCGTGCGCGACCTCGTGCCATCGCTTTCCTATGCTGCAGTGGCGGCAGGCGCCGACTCGATCATGATCGAAGTGCATCCGAATCCGTCCGAAGCCCTCTCCGACGGTCCTCAGCAGCTCACGCCGGCTCAATTCCGCGAACTGGTTGAGCAGCTGCGCGAGATCGCTGCAGTCTTCGGCAAGAAGATTGTGTAGAGATTTCGATCTGTCGATCGAAGTTTTGTCGACACTGCGAAAGCCTGGGGCATCCATCCTGACCCCTTGTTTCGTTTAAGGATTTCGATCTGTCGATCGAAATCGTACTCGACACTGCGAAAGCCTGGAGCATCCATCCTGGCCCCTTGTTTCGAATACGGCGCGCACCGAAGTGCGCTTGATTCGAAGGCGGGGCCATTATGGACACCCCAAGCTTTCTCGCTGACTTACTACGCCAACCTGTAAGTATTTTAGAATTGCTATAATTCTGATCTCATGTTTTGAGCACGCGCTTAAATGCGTTTTGCTCAAAGGTGGTCATGATGAAGATCTCGGACCATCTCGCTAGCTTATGCCCTTACCAGTTTTTGGAGTTGCTATGCCTATCGATCTTGAAACCTTGAACGAACCTCAGCGCGAAGCCGTGCTGTGCACGGAGGGGCCGCTTCTGGTGCTCGCGGGCGCTGGCAGCGGCAAGACCCGCGTGCTCACGCATCGCATCGCGCATCTGGTGGTCGATCTTGGTGTTGCTCCCTGGCAGATCATGGCGATCACCTTCACGAACAAGGCAGCCGCGGAAATGCGCGAGCGCTTGGGTCAGCTCATGGGCGGGTACGTGCGCGGCATGTGGGTCTCCACCTTCCACAGCATGTGCGTGCGCATCCTGCGTTCCGATTGCGAGCGCTTAGGCTTTGCGCCAGGATTCACCATCTACGACGACTCCGACTCGAAGAGCCTCGTGAAGCGCATCATGGCCGAACTCAACATCGATCCGAAGCGCTATCCCGAGAGCATGGTGCGCAATCGTATCTCGAAGGCGAAGAACGAGCTCGTAACGCCCGAAGTATTCGAAGAGCGCTACAAAGACCCTACGGCGCAGGTGGTCGGGCGCATTTACAAAGTACTGCAGGAACGCTTGCGTGCGCTTAATGCGTTCGATTTCGATGACCTGCTCCTCTACACGTATCTCTTGCTCAAGAACCATAAAGAGGTACTTGAGGTCTATCAAGATCGTTTCCGCTACCTGTTGGTAGACGAGTATCAGGACACCAACCACGCTCAGTATGCGCTCACGCAGCTGCTTGCGGCGAAGCATCGCAACATCATGGTCGTAGGCGACGACGACCAGTCCATCTATTCGTGGCGTGGCGCCGATCTGTCGAACATTCTCGATTTCGAGAAGGATTATCCCGAAGCGCACGTGGTCAAGCTCGAAGAGAACTACCGCTCAACGGGCAACATCCTCGCGGCGGCGAACGCGGTCATCGAGAACAACTTGATGCGCAAGCGCAAGACCCTCTTCACCTCACAAGGGGAGGGCGAGAAGATCATGGTGTTCACCGCCTCCGATGAGCGTGACGAAGGCCGGTGGATCGCTGCCGAGATCGAGCATCAGCATGGCAACGGCACCTCATACAACCAGATGGCGGTCTTCTATCGCACGAACGCGCAGAGCCGTATGCTCGAAGACATGTTGCTGCGCGCGGGTGTGCCGTATCGCCTCGTAGGAGGCACACGCTTCTTCGATCGCGCCGAGATCCGCGACGTGATGGCATATTTGAACCTGGTCGTGAATCCTGCGAACGATATCGCTGCCCAGCGCGTCATCAACGTGCCGAAGCGCGGCATCGGCAACACCACTATCGAGCATATTCGCACGGTAGCTGCAGTGAATCGCTGCACGTTCTTGCAGGCTGCTGAGCTTTGCATGCTCGATGAAGGCATCCGCCCGAATACGCGCAAGGCCATCGCTGAATTTGTGGGCATCATCCACGAGGCACAGCAATACAGTGGCGATCTGCGCAAGGTCATCGAGATGATCGTCGACAAGGCGGGTATCATCGAGTTCTATCGCAACAACCCCAGCGAAGATTCGCAGAGCCGCATCGAAAACATTCAAGAATTCTTCGGCGTGGTCGACGAATACCGCGAGACCCATGAAGATGCCGATGCGCTTTTCGAGGCTCCGAAGGTAGGCGAGGACCAGAGCGCCGAAACGCCTCCCGTGCGCGTTTTCGAAGCCGATTCGCTTTCTGATTTCGTCGAATGGGTCACGCTCCGTACCGACATGGACACCATGGCCGAAGACGGCGCGGCGGTCACGCTCATGACCATCCATTCTGCCAAGGGTCTCGAATTCGATTGCGTGTTCGTGGCAGGCTTGGAGGAATCGATCTTCCCGCACAGCAATTCATCGTTCGACCCGCAAGGGCTCGAAGAAGAACGCCGTTTGGCTTATGTCGCCATCACTCGTGCGCGCAAGCGCCTCTACCTCACGGCAGCGCTCACGCGTCGCATCTTCGGTCAGACGAACGCCAACCCGGTTTCTCGTTTCATCGGCGAAATACCCAACGAGCTGCGTAAATCGATCGGTGTCGGCTCTTCAGGCTTTTCAGGATCAGGCTGGGAGAAGCGTGGTAGTAGGCGCGGTATTGCGGGATCGGGCACCGAAGCGGGCGGCGGACGCGTGTTCGGCCAGTCGAGCGCATCGAATGCCAAGCGTGATGCACGCAGCGCTTCTGCGGGCAAGAAACCTGCTGCAGCCATGAGCTTTGCGGTCAACGACACGGTCGATCACAAGGTGTTCGGTCGCGGCAAGGTCGTGAAGGTCGATGGCGATACGCTCCACGTGAAGTTCGCGCGCAACAACCAAACGAAGAAGCTGCTCAAGGACTATGCGCCGATCGTCAAGATCTCCTAGGCTTCTCTGCCTGGTTCTCCGGCATATCTTCGCCTCCGTTTCTTCACGGCTTTCTTCGCACCTTTCTTCATGCGTTCGCCCGCCTGCGCGCTTCAGCGAATCGTTGCGGTTTCTATGCATGCGCGTAAGCGAAACGCGCTACAATAGCAACGCGAAATGAAGTTCGTCTCTTCTGCAGTGAAGCAGACCTGAACGATCTCGTTTCTGGCATCAATCACTCGATCGATAAAGGAGCACCATGGCAATCCCGGTACTCATCGTAGGGCATAAGAATCCCGATAACGATTCCATCTCAGCTGCTGTTGGCTATGCCTACTTGAAGAACGAGCTCATGAAGCGCACGCTCGAGCAAAACCCTGAAGCAGAGGAATACGAATACATTCCTGCGCGTCTCGGTCCGCTGCCGCAGGAGAGCGAAGCGATCCTGAACGAGTATTCAGTCGCTGCGCCCGAGCTCATCAATCATGTTCACGCGCGCATCCAAGATGTCATGACCACCGATCCCATCGGTCTCTCGCTCGATTCCACGTTGCTCGACGCAGGCCGCTTGCTGCGTCGCCACAACAAGCGTGCGGTCATCGTCACCGACGAAGAAGGCAAGTACAAGGGGCTCGTTTCCTTGCGCATGGTGGCGAATCGCTACGTTTCCGCCATGGATCATTGCGACGGCGATGATTGCGCCAAAGACCTTGAGAACGCCGCGAACGATCTTGCGGCTTCGCTCTCGCAGCCTGTCTCCGAGCTCATCGAAGAGGATGTCGTCTTCCTGAACAAGGATGACCTTTTGAAGGACTCCGCGCCATCCATTCTCATGAGCGAGCTGCGCGAAGGCATCGTGCTCGACGATGAAGGCCACTGCATCGGCATCGTCACGCGTACCGACGTGGCAAAGCGCCCGAAACGCAAGATCATCCTCGTCGACCATAACGAACGCAGCCAGGCAGCTAACGGCATCGACGAAGCCGAGATCATCGAGATCATCGACCATCATCGTATCGGCGACGTTTCCACGGCGAACCCCATCCGTTTCATGAATATGCCGGTCGGTTCTTCTGCCACCATCGTCGCGCTGCAGTTTATGGAGAACGCCGTCGAGATCCCGCGGAGCATCGCTGCGGTTCTGCTCTCTGCCATCATGACCGATACGGTCATCTTGAAATCGCCCACAGCAACTCAGATCGACGAAGAGGTCGCCGAAAAGCTCGCTGCTATCGTGGGCTCTCCGGTGAAGGACTTCGGCATGAAGGTACTTTCTTACCGCGGGGGAGACGCCGATCTTCCGATCGAGAAGCTCGTTACGGCGGACTCGAAGGAATTCGTGGTGGGCGACGACACCATCCTCATCGCACAGCACGAAACGGTCACGCTCGATGTGGTCATGCAGCGTGAGGACGAGATCCGCAAGTTCCTTTCCGATCTGCGCGAGAAGAACGATTATGCCTATGTGCTGCTGCTCGTTACCGACATCTTCGAAGAGGGTAGCATGTTCATCGTTGAAGGCCTTCACGGCCACGTTGATCGCGTGTTCGGCATCGACTCGTCCAAGAGCGTGTGGGTGCCTGGCATCCTTTCGCGCAAGAAGCAGGTCGCTGCTCCGCTGCTCGAGCTCTAAGCCCCAAGCGCACTATCTTTGCAAAAGAAAAGGCCAGCTTATTTGCTGGCCTTTTTTGTTTGACTGGATTCGGAAGGAACAGCGCGCGTGCTCGTTCGCAACTTCAAACGCTAGTTCATATCCTCGAGCTTGCCGTGCTTCTCATAGCGGGTAAGACGCGAGATCTTGTTATCGTCATCCACGAACACGACATGCGGAGCATTGGCGGGATCTTTGAACTCTTCTGGCGTCATCTGACAATAGTTCATGATGATCACCTTATCGCCCACATTCACCAAGTGCGCTGCCGCACCATTCAAGCAGATGACTCCACTGCCTGGCTCTCCTGCGATCACATAGGTTTCAAGGCGATTGCCGTTATTGCAATCGGAGATGGTAACGAGCTCATATTCCATGATGCCTGCGGCTTCCATGAGATCGGAGTCGATGGTGATCGATCCGACGTAATCGAGCTCAGCCTGAGTTACGGTTGCGCGATGGATCTTGCCCTTCAATACATTGAGCAACATGCTGGTGATACCTTTCTTTCAATTCCTATTCGAAATCGTAGAGGTAATTATCAATAAGGCGCGTCGAGCCGATGTACACTGCGATCGCGACCAAGCCGCGCTCAGGTAATGTCTCGACGGGCTGCATATTACCAAGATTAACCACTTCTACATAGTCAATTCTGGCAAGCGGCTCTTCTTCGATCGTCTCGGTAACTGCTTGGGCGACACGAGCGGAATTTCGTTCACCGCCCTCGATCATCTCCTTCGCTTTGAAGATGGCGCGTGAAAGGCAAAGTGCTGCTGCGCGCTCCTCGGCGGAAAGGTAGGTGTTACGACTGCTCTTCGCCAGACCGTCTTCTTCACGCACGATCGGGCAGCCGACCACTTCGAGGTTCATGTTCAGATCGGAGACCATGCGCATGATGATAGCGAGCTGCTGGGCATCCTTCTGGCCGAAGAACGCCTTATCGGGTTGCACGATGTTGAAGAGCTTGTTCACAACGGTGCATACGCCGCGGAAATGCCCCGGACGACTTGCACCACAAAGGGTGTCGGTGAGCGTCTCCATGACCACGTAGGTGTTGTAGTTCTCTGGATACATCTCTTCAACACTGGGGTGGAAGACCACATCCACGCCCTTCGATTCGGCGATGCCTGCATCACGCTCAAGATCGCGCGGGTAGTTGTCGTAGTCTTCATCGGGACCGAATTGAAGCGGGTTCACGAACACGCTCGTGACCACGCGGTCGCAAGCGCTGCGCGCAGCTTCCATGAGCGACATATGGCCTTCGTGGAGCGCGCCCATGGTAGGGGTGAGGCCGATCGTGAGGCCTTCAGCTTTCCATGCTGCAACACGTGCTTTCATCTCGGCAACAGTGGTGATGATTTCCATGGTTTTCCTGTCTTTCAGAACTCGGATGAATCTAATAGAACGGATCGAATAACGAACCTATTAATACAGTTTATCGAGCACTTCTTCGCCCACATCTTTGAAGCAATGCTCAGCGGCGGGGAAGGTGTTCGCCTTCACTTCGGCATCGTAATCTTTGAACGCCTGGGTCATCTGCTCGCCGATGTTGGCGAAGTTCTTCACGAACTTGGGCTTGAAATCGGAGAACAGTGCGAGCATATCCTGATAGACCAGAACTTGACCATCGCAGCCAGGTCCTGCACCGATGCCGATGGTGGGGATGGAGATGGTCTCGGAGATCTTGCGCGCCAAGTCGGCCGGGATGCATTCGAGCACCACCGCGAACGCGCCAGCCTCTTCGATGCGCTTGGCATCTTCTAGGATCTCGCGAGCCGCTTCCGCTGATTTGCCTTGCACCTTGTGACCACCGAATGCGTTGATCGACTGCGGCGTAAGGCCCAGATGCGCGCAGACCGGGATGCCCGCATCCACGATGGCACGGATCTGCTCGCAGACCGCAGCGCCGCCTTCGAGCTTCACAGCATTCGCGCGGCCCTCCTTCATAAGACGCCCTGCGTTCGTTACCGCATCATAGACGGAAGCCTGATAGGACATGAAGGGCATGTCCGCGATCACGAGCGCATTCTTCGCGCCACGCGCCACGGGAGCCGTATGGTGGATCATGTCCTCCATGGTCACCGAAAGCGTATCTTCGTAGCCCAAGATAACGTTTCCGAGCGAATCGCCGATGAGCAGCGAGTTCACCCCTGCTTCATCCATGAGCTTTGCCGTTGAATAGTCGTAACAGGTGAGCATCGAGATCTTCTCGCCCTTTTGTTTCATCTCCTGAAACGTTGCGACCGTGTTCTTCATACCGACCGTTCCCCTTCGAACGAACCTTGACCTGCCTGCTATAAAAAAATGCACGTATGTTCGGGTGGATACTACGTGCATTTACAGCCTCTTTTATCCTCAGTAGAGGAATTGCGCCCATTGTAACAGGGTTTGCCCCCTTAAAGGCGATGTTTTTTGCATAATAGGGCGAAAAACGTATAGGAAGTAACTACCGATAGAAGCGCTCGTGCATGAGGGGCAGGTCGCCCGTGTTTTCCTTGCTGCCGTCCACCACCGCAAAACGACCGCTAAGGTATGGATACGCCCGGATGCGTGGCGTTTGACACCCCTATAGCGCAGTGATAGAGTTCATCTTCGCGTCTCGTATGAGTCGCTTTGTTTTTGCGTGCGTAACTGCAGAACGCACACAAAACGAACGTTGGCATGAAGAGTAACGAAAAGGAGTTGAGTCTTGCCTACTATCAATCAGTTGGTCCGCAAGGGCCGCCAGAAGTCGGTGGAAAAGAAGAAGACCCCGGCACTCAAAGGTAACCCCCAAAAGCGTGGCGTTTGCACCCGTGTTTACACCACCACCCCTAAGAAGCCGAATTCAGCACTGCGTAAGGTCTGCCGTGTGCGCCTCGTGAATGGCATGGAAGTCACCGCATACATTCCGGGCATCGGTCACAACCTCCAGGAGCACTCCATGGTGCTCATCCGTGGCGGTCGTGTTAGGGACCTTCCTGGTGTTCGTTATAAGGTTATTCGCGCTGCGCTCGACTGCGCTGCGGTCGATAATCGCGCTCAGGCTCGTAGCCGCTATGGCGCTAAGAAGCCTAAGAAATAAGCTTATCTTTATTTGTTCACCCAACCTTCATTAAGGTTATTCACTGAAAGGAAGTTATATGCCGCGTCGTGCAGCAGCAGTCCGCCGCGAAGTGCAGCCGGATGCAAAATATAACAACCGTTTGGTCACTCAGCTGATCAATAAGGTTCTCTTGGACGGCAAGAAGTCCGTCGCTGAAGGCATCGTCTATGGTGCTTTCGATATCGTTGCCGAGAAGACCGGTCAAGATCCGATCGCTGTCTTCAAGAAGGCAATGGAAAACATTCGCCCCACGCTCGAGACCAAGTCCAAGCGTGTCGGTGGTGCTAACTATCAGGTGCCGATCGAGGTCAACTCTCGTCGTTCCACCACGCTCGCTATTCGTTGGCTCGTGGATTTCTCGCGCAAGCGCAAGGAGAACACCATGGCTCAGCGCCTCGCGAACGAGATCATCGATGCTTCTGAGAACACTGGCGCAGCCGTGAAGAAGCGCGAAGATACCTACAAGATGGCTGAAGCAAACCGTGCATTCGCACACTATCGTTGGTAGGAGGGAGCGAACATGGCTAATTCAAGTCTCGAAAACACTCGTAACATCGGCATCATGGCCCACATCGATGCTGGTAAGACCACCACTACCGAACGCATCCTCTACTACACCGGCAAGACCCACAAGATCGGTGAGGTCCACGACGGTGCTGCCACCATGGACTGGATGGTTCAGGAGCAGGAGCGCGGCGTAACCATCACCGCTGCAGCTACCACGTGCTTTTGGGAGAAGGACGGTCAGGAGTACCGCTTCCAGATCATCGACACCCCGGGCCACGTTGACTTCACCGCAGAAGTCGAGCGCTCCCTGCGCGTTCTTGACGGTGCGGTTGCGGTCTTCGATGCGGTTGCTGGCGTTCAGCCTCAGTCTGAAACCGTATGGCGTCAGGCTTCTCGCTATGGCGTTCCGCGCATCGCTTACATCAACAAGTACGACCGTGTTGGCGCCGATTTCTTCCATGCTATCGACACCATGCATGATCGCCTTCATGCACCTGCTGTTGCTGCTCAGATCCCGATGGGTGCTGAGGACAACTTCTGGGGTGTTGTCGATCTCGTTACCATGACCGCATGGGACTTTAAGGCAGACGATAAGGGCATGACCTATCCTGAGCCGATGGATGCCATTCCTGAGGAATTCATTCCGGTTGCTGAAGAGCGCCGCCAGATGTTGCTCGAAGCAGCGGCTGATTGCGACGACGATCTGATGGAAAAGGTCCTCATGGAAGAGGAAGTTTCTGTCGAGGAACTCAAGGCAGCTATCCGCAAGGGCACCATCGAGTGCAAGATCCACCCGGTCTTCGTTGGTTCTTCCTACAAGAACAAGGGTGTTCAGGAGCTGCTCGACGCGGTTGTCGACTACATGCCTTCTCCGCTCGATGTTCCGCCGATCAAGGGTATCAACCCTGAGACCGACGAAGAAGAAGAGCGCCCTGCAGATCCTAAGGGCCCCTTCGCATCGCTCGCATTCAAGATCATGACCGACCCGTTCGTTGGTAAGCTCACCTATCTGCGTGTTTATTCCGGCTCGCTCGATTCTGGCTCCTATGTGCTCAACGCCTGCAAGGACAAGAAAGAGCGTATCGGCCGTCTGCTCCAGATGCACTCCAACAACCGTGTTGACATCGATTCCTGTACTGCAGGCGATATTGTTGCTGTTGTCGGCCTGAAGGATACCTCCACGGGCGACACGCTGTGCAGCGAAGACGCACCGATTATCCTCGAGTCCATGGAATTCGCTGATCCGGTTATCGACATCGCGGTCGAGCCGAAGACCAAGGCTGAGCAGGACAAGATGTCCATCGCGCTCCAGAAGCTCGCTGAAGAAGACCCGACGTTCCGTGTTTCCACGAACCACGAGACTGGCCAGACCATCATCGCGGGCATGGGCGAGCTGCACCTCGAGATCATCGTCGACCGTCTGCTTCGCGAATTCAAGGTCGAAGCTAACGTTGGTAAGCCCCAGGTTGCTTATCGCGAGCGTCCGGGCAAGGAAGTCATGGGCGCTGAAGGCAAGTTCGTCCGCCAGTCTGGTGGTCGCGGTCAGTATGGTCATGCGGTCATCAACATGTATCCGCAGGAGCCGGGCAAGGGCTATGAATTCGAGAACAAGATCGTTGGCGGTGTTGTTCCCAAGGAATACATCCCTTCAGTCGATAAGGGCATCCAGGAGGCACTCAACTCTGGCGTTCTCGCGGGCTACCCGGTCGAAGATGTTCGCGTTGAACTCGTCGACGGTTCTTACCACGAGGTCGACTCCTCTGAAGCTGCCTTCAAGGTCGCTGGTTCTATGGCTATCAAAGACGCGCTCAAGAAGTCCAATCCGGTCATTCTCGAGCCCGTTATGAACGTTGAAGTCGAAACTCCTGAAGAGTACACCGGCTTCGTCATGGGCGATATCCCGTCCCGCCGTGGTCTCATCCAGGGTCAGGAGCAGCGTGGCGACGCGATCGTCATCACTGCGAAAGTTCCGCTGGGCAACATGTTCGGCTACGCAACCGACCTTCGTTCCGGTACTCAGGGTCGCGCGGTCTATACCATGCAGTTCGACTCGTATGAGCCGGTTCCCAAGAACGTTCAAGATGAAATTATCAGCAAAGCAGGTGGCAATGCGTAAGCCTTCTGGCTTACGTACGCACCCCATAATGGAGGTAAGTTAAGTGGCTAAAGAAAGTATTCGCATCCGCTTGAAGGGTTACGATCATGAGATCGTGGATCAGTCCACGCGTCTCATCGTCGATACCGCACAGAAGACGGGTGCCAAGGTTTCCGGTCCTATTCCGCTGCCGACCGAGCGCAATCTCTATTGCGTCATCAAAGGCCCGCACGTCAACAAGGACTCTCGTGAACAGTTCGAGATGCGCACGCATAAGCGCCTGATCGATATCCTCGATCCGACCCCTTCTACGGTCGATTCTCTCATGCGTCTCGATCTTCCTGCCGGCGTCGATATCGAGATCAAGCTGTAGGGAGTGATATTTGATGATTAATGCTATCTACGGAACTAAAGTCGGTATGACCCAGCTCTTCGACGAAGACGGCACGGTCATTCCTGTTACGGTTATCGAAGCAGCACCGAACACGGTCTGCCAGATCAAGACCACCGAAACCGATGGGTATGAAGCAGTTCAGCTTGGCTTCGGCACCATCAAGGAGAACAAGGTGAACAAGCCCATGGGCGGTCACTTCGCTAAGCATGGCGTTTCTCCTATGCGCCATCTGCGTGAGGTTCGCGTTGACTCTGCTTCCGAGCACGAGCTCGGCGAGAAGGTCACCGTTGCGAACTTCGCAGAGGTGAAGAAGGTCGACGTGACCGGTACTTCCAAGGGTAAGGGCTTCGCTGGTGTTATGCGTCGCTACAACTTTGGTGGCGGTCCTGGTGGACATGGTGCTCACTTCCATCGTGCTCCCGGTTCGATCGGTCAGTGCGCAAGCCCCTCGCGTGTGTTCAAGGGCGTTCGCCTTCCGGGCCACATGGGTTGCGATACCATCACCACCAAGAATCTTGAAGTTGTTCGTGTTGACGAAGATATGAACCTCATTTTGCTCAAGGGTTCCGTGCCCGGCGGCAAAAATGGTGTAGTTCGCATTCGTATGGCTTAAATACACTGCGAAGGAGTTTTTAGATTATGACTACTATTGATGTAAAAAACACGAGCGGCAAAAAAGCGGGTAGCGCTGAACTTGCTGCGAGCGTTTTTGAGATCGAACCGAACATGCATGCCATGCATGAGGTTGTTCGTTCACAGCGCGCAGCGCGCCGTGCAGGCACGCACAACACGCTCACGCGCGGTCAGGTTCGCGGTGGCGGTAAGAAGCCATGGCGTCAGAAGGGCACCGGTCGTGCTCGTCAGGGTACCATCCGTGCTCCTCAATGGGCAGGCGGTGGCACCGTCTTCGGTCCGCATCCTCGTTCCTATGCGTTCAAGGTGCCTTCGAAGGTCATCAAGCTGGCTATGCGCTCTGCGCTCTCTGCTAAGCTCGCTGACAATGAGTTTGTCGTGGTTGATTCCATCACGTTCGACAAGCCTTCTACGAAAGAAGCAGCTGCGATCCTCGCTAAGCTCGGCTTGGACGGTAAGCGCATCACGCTCATCCTTGAGGATGACAACGTCAACGGATATCTTTCTTTCCGTAATATCCCTGGTGTTCGCGTGCTTGCAGCATCCGAGCTCAACACCTACGATTTCATCGACAATAAGGCCCTCGTAGTAACGAGCGCTGTGCTTGATCGCATCGAGGAGGTGCTTGCATAATGAAGGATCCACGCGAAGTCATCATCCGCCCCATCATTACGGAACACTCCTACGACATGATGGACGAGAACGTCTATACGTTCGAGGTCGCAAAAGATGCCAACAAGGTCGAGATCAGTCAGGCTATCGAGGAGATCTTCAACGTAACGGTCGTTAAGGTGAACACGCTTAACGTCAAGCCGAAGCCCAAGCGCGTGCGCTATCACGTTGGCCCGACCCGCACCTGGAAGAAGGCCATGGTCACGCTCGCTGAAGGCGACACGATCGAGATCTTCGCTCAGTAGAGCAGGATTATCGGACATACCTTGTCCTTATGGGAGCTGGTTCACGCCAGCTCCTTTTTTATAACGAAGATGACAAACTACCCGGTCATTCGTTATCTCGACCATTCAGGGTAATTCAAGGACCTCATGGGCGCTGTTGCTTACAGGTATATAATGGGCGGAAGATTGGCAGCTTCAAGGAGAGAGACATGCTACACGACATCGCGCCCGCAGCCTATAACAATGATATTTCCTTCAGAGCACCGGTGCTCGAAGATAAGATCATCATCTATCGCGGGAAGCAGGTGCTGGCCTTCGTTGAAGGAGACACGATGCGCGCACCGCTCTTCGCTGATCTCTTCGATGAGAGCGAACTTGAGAAGATACGTGCGATCTATTTGTTCGCGGTGGGCGAGGATGTCTATTTCATGGCGGAAGTTCCCGATGAAACGATCGATGCCGTGCTCGCACGTCAACCGTATGATGTCTCTTCTGAAATGGACGGATGGGCCTTCCTCCCTTTGCAGAAGCTTATCGAGTACCATCCGAAACGGGAGCGCTTTGCGCTCATGGTGGGGCATGAGTACTGGAACTGGTACGAATCATCGCAGTACTGTGGACGCTGTGGTGCTAAGACCGAGCATGACCGCGTAGAGCGCATGATGCGCTGCCCTGCGTGCGGTCTTATGATCTTTCCGAAGGTGTTCCCGGCGGTTATCGTTGCGATCACGCGCCCCGATGGCAAGGTGCTCGCAACGCGCTATAAAGGGCGCCCGTATGCGAACTATGCGCTTGTTGCGGGCTATTGCGAGATGGGGGAGACCGTCGAGCAAACGGTCCATCGCGAAGTGATGGAAGAAGTGGGTTTGCGCGTGAAGAACTTGCGCTATTACAAAAGTCAGCCCTGGCCCGATTCAAGCTCACTCCTCTTCGGCTTCTTCTGCGAACTCGAGGGCGATCCTGAGATTCGTCTCGATGAACACGAGCTTTCGTTCGCAGAGTGGCTCGACCGCGAAGAGCTTCTTACCGATAACGATCACTCTCTCACACGCGAGATGATGGGCGTGCTGCGCGAACATCGCGAGACCGATTTCTGCATCGTCGAGGCAACCGCGCAAGCTTAACCAAGAACGAATGCGCATCGAAGGGTTGGCAGCATTGAAACGAATAGGCTGCTAGAAGAACTTTCTCGCACGGGGAACGAACGTATCCTCGAGCGCGTCTTCGCCGCCTACGATCTCGTTCAGCTCGGTGGTGATGGCATCTTGGCGCATGTGGTTGTAGAGCAAATGCAGCTCGGAGAGAATGTCATCAGCGTTGTCGGTCGCGCTGCGCATGGCGATCTGGCGTGCGACCTGTTCACCTGCCGCTGAATTGATGAGCATGTAATAGAGATAGCCTGCCAGGTATTCAGGCAGAAGGCGCTCGAGCACATAGGCGCGATTCGGTTCGTAGTTGATGCGACCCATCAAGTTCTTCAGTCGCGGATCCTTCTCGCTGATGCCGCCGCTGAAACGCACATGGTGCGGATTGAACGCGGCCATATCGATCGGCATCAAGCGCCATTCCACAGGAGTCTGCGAAAGAATCCCGTGATGGTGGTTGTAGAGCGCGAAAGCTTCGTCAAGTTCGTTCGCAAGGTAGTATTCGACCAGGTAATCCGCTATTGCATCGGCTTGTTCGATGGTGGGCGAGGCCGACTGATCGATGAACGACTGGATCGGCGTATAGCCTTTATGCTTGAAGAAGTTCACCGCAACCTTGCCGCAGAGGATCAAGCTCACCTGCTTGCCTTCTTGCTCGCAGGTTCGCACGCGTTTTTCAGCAAGGCGCAATACGTCGTTGTTGAAATGCCCGCACAGCCCACGATCGGAAGTGATGACGATGATGGCGCTATGCCGTATATCGTCGTGGGGTGTGGCAAGCGGAACGGGATCGGCATACTCTTCAGCCATGTTCGTGAGCATCTCGCGCATGACGCGTGCATAGGGTTCAGCACGCGAGACGCGTCGTTGGGAACGATAGATCTTCGTTTTCGCGACCATCTCCATGGTGGAGGTGATCTTGCGTGTCGAGGCGACCGAAGAGATTCGACGAGATATGTCGTGCAGGTTTCCCATGCGCCCTTTCTGTGTTCCGTTGCTCCTTGCCTTAGCGTAGCAAAAAACGAGCGCATTTTGCCTTCGTTGGATAAGTTGTAATTTGCCACCTGGTTTTGTTGTAGAGTAAATACGACAAACCCATACTTTATGGTGGAATTCTTTGAGCGCAAAGACAGGAGGAAGCATGATGTATACCTTGAAACCACGCTCAACGCCGCTTCCTTCTCAAGCAGAAACAGAGGCAGCCAAGCAGGGGAGTGAACAGCCTGCCACGCCTCAGTTTCGTGATATCACTGAAGATGACGACGGCTATCACCCTTATGCCGATGTTCCCGATGCGCGTCCGCTCTTCGAACCCAATCCCTGGGACTAGTCGCGCTCTCCGCTGATCGAGCAACCATCTTCAGCGCTTGAGATTCGTGCCGTTCATCGTGCCGCTTACCCGTTTATAACGAACTGCGAAAATTATTCTTGAAACCACGCGGACACACCCGTATACTTTTCATTTGCGTCTGACTCTGTATGGATACACTCGGACGCGTGGAAACTCGGAATCGTCGGTTTCTTTCTCCCAAAAGAAGCCTTGGCGGTGATGGAGTCCACACAAGAGAAGAGGGTTGAGCAATTCGGCTCATGCCCGTAGAAAGGAAAAAAATGGGAGTTAAACAGTACAAGCCCACAAGCCCTGGCAGGCGCTTCCAGACTGTTTCCGATTTTGCTGACATCACCAGCACTACTCCGGAAAAGTCTCTTCTGCGTCCTCTGCCCAAGAAGGCTGGTCGTAACAACAACGGCCGTATCACCACCCGCCATCAGGGCGGCGGCGTGAAGCGCCGTTATCGTGTGATCGACTTCAAGCGCAACAAGGACGGTATCCCCGCTAAAGTTGCCACCATCGAATACGATCCGAATCGTTCTGCGCGCATCGCACTGCTTCACTATGCAGACGGCGAAAAGCGCTACATCCTTCATCCGCGTGGCCTGAATGTCGGCGAGACCATCATCTCCGGCACCGATGCGGATATCAAACCTGGCAACGCACTGCCGCTTTCCGCTATTCCCGTTGGTACGCTCGTCCATGCAGTTGAGCTCCAGCCGGGTCGCGGTGCTGCACTCGCTCGCAGCGCTGGCACCAGCATCCAGCTCATGGGTAAGGAAGGCGATTACGCTATCCTGCGCATGCCTTCTTCCGAAATGCGCCGCGTGCTCGTTACGTGCCGCGCAACCGTCGGTGAAGTCGGCAACGCTGAGCACAGCAACATCAAGATCGGTAAAGCTGGTCGTAATCGCTGGAAGGGCATCCGCCCGAGCGTTCGCGGTACGGTCATGAACCCGGTCGACCATCCGCATGGTGGTGGCGAGGGCAAGAACAAGTCCTCCGGTCGTCATCCGGTCACCCCGTGGGGCGTTCCCACCAAGGGCCATCGTACCCGCAATCCCAAGAAGGCTTCGAGCCGCTTGATTATCCGTCGTCGCAAGAAGTAGCGCTTTAGGTTTGAGGAGAAACATTGAGTAGAAGTTTGAAAAAAGGCCCCTTTGTTGAGCCGCGCCTGCTCGAACGCATCATTGCGATGAACGAATCAGGCGATAAGCATGTCATCAAGACTTGGTCTCGCTCATCGACCATCTTCCCAGAAATGGTCGGTCACACCATCGCTGTTCATGATGGTCGCAAGCATGTGCCGGTCTACATTTCAGAATCTATGGTCGGTCATAAACTTGGAGAATTCGCTCCAACCCGCACCTTCCGCGGTCACGACAAATAAGAAAGGGTGAAACATGGAAGCTAGAGCAATAACTCGCTATGTGCGCGTTTCACCTCGTAAAGCACGCATCGTGCTCGATCAGATTCGCGGCAAGAACGTAGTGAAAGCACAGGAGACCCTGCGCTTCACCAATCGCGCGGTTGCAGAGATCATCGAGAAAACGCTTAACTCTGCTGTTGCTAATGCAGCGCAGAAGGGTCTCACTAACCCCGATCGTCTCGTGGTGAGCGCCTGCTACGCCGACGAAGGCCCCACCATGAAGCGCATTCGTCCGCGTGCTAAGGGTTCGGCATCCCGTATCCGCAAGCGCACCAGCCACATCACCATCATCGTATCTAACGGAGAGGAGGCATAGTATGGGTCAGAAAGTTAGCCCTACCGGCTTCCGTCTCGGTATTACGGAAGACTGGCGTAGCCGCTGGTATTCAGATAAAGACTATGCGAAAAACCTTGAGAACGACCTGGCTATCCGCAAGTTCCTGAACAAGCAGCTTGCCCATGCCGCCGTCTCACGCGTCGAGATCGAGCGTGCAGGCGATAAGATCAAGGTCATCATCACCACGTCACGTCCCGGTGTGGTGATCGGTAAGAAGGGTGCCGAGGTCGACGCTCTTCGCAAGAAGCTCAACGAGATCGCAAACGGCACCGTTTCGGTCGAGGTCGTTGAAGTGAAACGTCCCGAACTTGATGCTGTGCTCATCGCTCAGTCTGTCGCAGAGCAGCTCGAGAATCGTGTCGCATTCCGTCGCGCAATGCGCAAGGCTGTCCAGTCCGCTATGAAGAGCGGCGCTAAGGGCATTCGTATCCAGTGTTCTGGTCGTCTCGGCGGTGCTGAGATGAGCCGTCGTGAGTGGTACCGTGAAGGCCGCGTGCCTCTGCATACCCTCCGCGCGAAGATCGACTATGGTTTCGCTACGGCTGCAACCACCATGGGTTCGATCGGCATCCAGGTTTGGGTCTACCACGGCGAAGTGCTCCCGGGTCAGAAGGCTCCGCAGCCCGCACTCGAAGGTTCCTCGCGTCCTAATCGCGGCCGTCGTCGCAACAACGACAGGGGTGATAAATAATGTTAGTACCAAAGCGTGTTAAGCACCGTAAGGTGCAGCGTGGTTCGATGAAGGGCAACGCCAAAGGTGGCACCAAGCTCAACTTTGGATCCTGGGGCATTCAGGCACTCGATCGTCATTGGATCACCAACCGTCAGATCGAAGCTGCTCGTATCGCAATGACCCGCCGCATGAATCGAACGGGTAATGTTTGGATCACGATCTTCCCCGACAAGCCCATCACCAAGAAGCCTGCTGAAACCCGCATGGGTAAGGGCAAGGGTAACCCCGAAGGTTGGGTAGCTGTTGTGAAGCCCGGTCGTATTATGTTCGAGATCGACGGCGTTGATGATGAAACCGCACGTGATGCACTCCGCCTTGCAATCAACAAATTGCCCATCAAGTGCAAGATCGTCAAGCGTGAAGAAGGGCAGGAATAAATGAAAGCAGTAGAGATCCGCGCACTTTCGGCTGACGATCTTCAGTCGAAGCTCAAAGAAGCGCGCGCAGAGCTTTTCAATCTGCGTTTCCAGATGGCAACCGGTCAGCTCGATAACACTGCCCGTGTCAAGGAAGTTAAGAAGGACATCGCTCGCATCCAAACCGAGATGCGCGCCCGTGAGATGAGCGCATAGCTCACGCGAACTGTTAGAAAGGTAGAGAATAATGGCTGAAGAACGCAATTCTCGTAAAGTTCGCCAGGGCGTGGTTGTAAGCGCATCTGGTGATAAGACCTGTGTTGTTGAAATCATGGAACGTAAGCCTCATCCGGTCTACGGCAAGATGGTGAACAGCACCAAGAAGCTCCACACGCATGACGAGAACAATGAAGCAGGCGTGGGAGACGTTGTGACCGTTATGGAGACCCGTCCTCTGTCGAAGCTGAAGCGTTGGCGTCTCCTCGAGATCGTAGAGAAGGCTAAGTAGTAACGCTTGTTACCACTTAGCTATCATCGAAAGGGATAAGCACATGATTCAAATGCAGAGCATGCTTTCCGTTGCCGATAACTCCGGCGCACGTAAAGTGCAGTGCATCAAGGTCCTCGGTGGCTCTAAACGCCGTTACGCTGGTCTTGGTGATGTTATCGTTTGCAGCGTTAAAGAAGCAATGCCGAATGGCAACATCAAAAAAGGCGAAGTCGTCCGCTGTGTGGTCGTTCGCGTGAAGAAAGAAGTTCGTCGCAGCGACGGCAGCTATATCAAGTTCGACCAGAACGCTGCGGTGCTCATCGACGCCAATGGCGCACCGAGGGGCACGCGTATCTTCGGTCCGGTCGCACGTGAGCTTCGCGATAAGAAGTACATGAAGATCGTGTCTTTGGCACCGGAAACGCTGTAAGGGGGTTAAGGACATGAAGATGAACGTCAAAAAGGGCGATCGCGTACGCGTTCTCACTGGTAAAGATGCTGGTGCAGAAGGTGTCGTTCTGGAGGCCTACCCGCAGAAGCAGCGCGTCAAGGTCGAGAAGGTCAACGTGGTCAAGAAGCATCTCCGCCCCACGCAGGCTAATCCTTCAGGTGGCATTTCTGAGATGGAAGCACCGATCCACGTTTCCAACGTCGCGGTCATTTGCCCGGATTGCAAGAAGCCCACGCGTATCAATAATCGTCGTGAGAACGGCAAGAAGATTCGCGTTTGCAATAAGTGTGGCAAAGACATCGACTAGAAGTTCTGGATGCGCTCCTTCTGAACGCTTTCTTCGAACACATCGCTGAACGAAGTCAGCTCGGTTCGAAGACGCGCCCATAAGGAACACCCCAAAACTTCTAAAGCGAGGGTGGCTTCGAAGATACGCCTATAAAAAGCACTTCGGAGCTTTTGTCCTCAAATCTTTAGGCTTTCGTTGCTGAGCATATCAACAACACTGCTCTTCCTGGATCTGCTGAAAAGGGAAGGGTTATGACCCTCAGGTAAACTTGAGGGACGCAGGGTCGGAAATCCTGCGTTTAATTCATCGAAGAAAGGTAAGCAAACTATGGCTACTCCTCGTTTGAAGGAAAAGTACAACAACGAAGTGCGCGACAAGCTCTACAAAGAGCTCGAGCTCACTAACGTCAATCAGGTTCCCCGTCTCGAGAAGATCGTCGTCAACATGGGTGTCGGCCGCGCGGCTGGCGATTCCAAGTTGCTCGATGGTGCTATCGCGGACCTGCGTGTCATCACCGGTCAGCAGCCGATGGTCACTCGTGCAAAGAAGTCCATCGCAGGTTTCCATCTGCGTGAAGGTCAGGCAATCGGTGCGAAGGTTACCCTTCGTGGCGATCGCATGTGGGAGTTCTTCGACCGTCTCATGTCCACCGCGCTTCCTCGCGTGCGTGACTTCCGCGGTTTGAACCCCAAGAGCTTCGATGGCCGTGGAAATTACACCATGGGTCTTAATGAGCAGCTGATCTTCCCGGAAATCGAGTACGATAAGGTCGATCATACGCGCGGTATGGATATCACGTTCGTTACCACGTCGGAGAACAACGAGGGTGCTAAAGCGCTTCTGGATGCGCTGGGCTTCCCTTTTAAGAAGAATGCCTAAACTCAAAACAAGAGTTGGTAATAAGAAAGAAGGATTTGAATGGCTAAGAAATCGATGATCGCCAAATCAAAGCGAGTACCGAAGTATTCGACTCGGCATCACAACCGCTGCAGCCGCTGTGGGCGTCCCCATGGCTACTATCGCAAGTTCGGTCTGTGCCGTATCTGTCTTCGCGAACTTGCTAACCGAGGCGAACTTCCCGGCGTGACCAAAGCTTCCTGGTAAGCATCAGTCAAGTTCGATCACGTGCTGAGTGTCGAGAGTCAAGGCGTGGTCACTAAGGGTGCCCGCGAACCGGCTTTTCGTCTCATCAAGAACAAAGGAGAAACAAAACAATGAGCATGAACGATCCTATTGCAGATATGCTTACGCGCGTGCGTAATGCGAACTCTGCAGGCAAGCTTACGGTTTCCATGCCGTCGAGCAAAAAGCTTGTCGAAATTGCCCGCATCATGCAAGAAGAGGGCTACATCACTGGCTACGAAGTGGAAAGCGCAAACCCGCGCGACATCCTTGAGATCACCCTCAAGTATGGCGAGAAGAAGGCGCGTACCATTCGTGGTATCAAGCGCATTTCCAAACCAGGTCTTCGAATCTACGCTGGCAAAGATGAATTGCCGCGTGTTCTGGGTGGTTTGGGTACTGCGATCATTTCAACGAGCAAGGGCGTAATGGCCGACCGCGATGCACGCAAGAACGGCATCGGTGGCGAAGTCATCGCTTATATCTGGTAGGAAGGGAGGAATACTGTGTCACGTATCGGTAAAATGCCCGTCACTATTCCTGCCGGAGTAGAAGTTAAGGTCGATGGCCAGACTGTTACGGTCAAAGGCCCCAAGGGCGAACTCACCCGTACCTTCAACGACATGATGGATATCAAGGTCGAAGGTAATGAAGTAATCGTCGAGCGTCCGGACGATAGCCGCGAAGCAAAGAGCTTCCACGGTCTTACGCGTACGCTCATCAACAATATGGTTCAGGGCGTTTCTGAAGGTTATTCCAAGAAGCTCGAGCTGGTAGGCGTTGGCTATCGTGCAGCGCTCAAAGGCAAGGACCTTGAGATCCAGCTTGGTTTCTCGCATCCGGTCGTTGTCGAGGCTCCCGAGAACATCACCTTCGAAGTTCCCAGCCAGACCGAGATCATCGTTAATGGCATCAGCAAAGAGCAGGTTGGCCAGGTTGCTGCAGACATTCGCAAATGGCGTAAGCCCGAACCTTACAAGGGCAAGGGTATTCGCTATGAAGGCGAATATGTACGTCGCAAGCTTGGTAAAGCTGCTAAGTCTGAGTAAAGACGCACAAGCTAGGAAAGAAGGAATTTAAGCATGAAAAAGCTTCAAAAGAAACAAGCCGGCTTGCGTCGCCGCCACACCCGTGTCCGCGGCAAGATCTCCGGCACGGCAGAGCGTCCTCGTCTTTGCATCACCCGCTCTAACGCGAATATGTACGCTCAGGTTATCGACGATGTCACCGGCAAGACCATCTGCGCTCTTTCAACACTCGGTCCCGATTTCAAGAAGACGGGAAAGACGGGCGCAACGGTCGAAGGTGCCGCAGAGCTCGGTAAGCTGATCGGTAAGAAAGCACAGAAGAAAGGCGTCACCGAAGTGGTCTTCGATCGCGGTGGCAACCTCTATCATGGTCGCATCCAGGCTGTTGCCGACGGTGCCCGTGAAGCAGGCCTGAAGTTCTAAGAGAGGGTAGAGGTAAATGGCTCGTAAACAAGAAAACAAGGCAGACGTTCCTGAGCTCGAAGAACGTGTTGTCTATATCAATCGTGTATCCAAGGTAGTCAAGGGCGGTCGTCGCTTCGCTCTTACTGCACTGGTCGTCGTCGGCGATGGTAACGGTCGCGTTGGTGTTGGCATGGGCAAGTCCCAAGAAGTGCCTATCGCGATCCGCAAGGGCATCGACGATGCGAAGAAGAATATGTTCACTGTTCCGCTTACGCCGGAAAAGACGCTTCCGCACGAGATCCTCGGCATCTATGGCGCTGGTAAGGTGCTCCTGAAGCCGGCTGCTCCTGGTACTGGCGTTATCGCTGGTGGCCCGGTTCGTGCAGTCCTCGAGCTTGCGGGTGTCACCGATGTCCTTACCAAGTCCCTTGGTACCGACAACGCTATGAACATCGTCAAGGCGGTCGCCGCTGGTCTTCAGGAAATGCAAGATCCTGAAGAGGTTGCCAAGCGTCGTGGCATGTCCGTTGCAGATCTCTATGGTTGGAAGGAGAAGAACTAATGGCTAACGCTAAAAAGACTCTCCGCATCACGCAGGTCAAATCTGCGATCGGCAAGAAGTACGATCAGGAGAGAACGCTCAAGGCGCTCGGTCTCGGTAAGATCGGTCGCAGCGTCGATCAGGTCGACAATCCGTGCGTACGCGGCATGATCTTCAAGGTCAAGCATCTCGTCGAAGTCGAAGAGATCAAAGCAAAATAACAACTGATGGTCGGTGTGCAAAAGCGCTCCGACCTTTCAGCATTTTTAAGTCTGCCGACTAGCGAGCTGTCGGCCTCTGTGAGAACAGAGATAGCGAAACAAAAAGGAGAAACAAACACATGGAACTCAAAGATCTGAAGCCAGCTGAAGGCTCAAAGCGCAATCGCAAGCGCGTCGGTCGTGGCCCTGCATCCGGTAATGGTAAGACCGCTGGTCGCGGTATGAATGGCCAGAAGTCTCGTGCTGGTGGCGGCAAAGGTGCCGGCTTCGAAGGTGGTCAGACTCCTCTTGCACGTCGTCTTCCGAAACTTCCCGGTTTCCGCAACTTCAATCGCGTTGAATATGTTCCGGTGAACGTTTCCCGTCTTGATGCGAAGTTCAACGCTGGCGATCTTGTCGATGCTGATACGCTCTATGCTGCAGGTATCATCAAGAACACTACCGATCCCATCAAGGTTCTGGGCGATGGTGAGATCACGAAGGCACTTACCGTTCGTGTTGATAAGGTTTCTGCTTCTGCAAGAGCAAAGATCGAAGCAGTCGGAGGAAAGGTTGAGGCACCTTGCTAAATTCGCTGGTACAAGCGTTCAAGGTTCCCGAGCTGAGGAATAAGATCCTCTTCACGCTCGGTATTCTTGCGCTCTATCGACTTGGCGCCTACATTCCTGTTCCTGGCATTCCCTTCCATGCGTTCGCTGATGCCTTTTCTGAGCAGGGAGTCGGTATGGCGATGCTCGACCTCTTCACGGGCGGTGCATTGTCTAACTTCTCCGTGTTCGCACTCGGCATCATGCCCTACATCACCGCATCGATCATCATGCAGCTGATGCAGGGTGTTATCCCCGCAGTTGGGCGCTGGGCGCGTGAAGGCGAAACGGGAAGGCGCCGTATCACTCAGGTCACGCGTTATCTCACGCTTGGTCTTGGTCTTATCAATGCGGTCGGCTACCTGCTGCTGTTCAAGTCGGCATCGTACGGCATCGTATTCAGCCCTGAGGTGCCTGGCTTCTTGAGCGATTTCTTGGTCGTCTTCACGTTGGTTGTCGGCACGGCGATCATCATGTGGATGGGCGAGCTCATCACGCAGCGTGGTGTTGGTAATGGCATGTCGCTCATCATCTTCACCTCGATCGTCGTTTCGGTTCCTTCTGCGATCTTCTCGTCGATCAACCTTCAGTCCGATCTGGGCATGGGTATCGCGACCACCGTGTTCATCCTGCTCATCGTGCTCGTCAGCATCCCGGCGATCATCTTCGTCGAGCGTGCACAGCGCCGTATCCCGGTCAGCTATGCTAAGCGCGTTCAGGGACGCAGGATGATGGGCGGTCAGAGCTCATATCTTCCGCTGAAGATCAATGCTGCCGGCGTTATCCCGATCATCTTCGCAAGTTGTTTGATCTATTTCCCGGCGCAGATCGCAGCATTGTTCAACATCGACTGGCTCAACGTGGTCGCTAATGCTATCTCGGCAGGTCCAGTCAACTGGATCATGACCGCGCTGCTGATCGTGTTCTTTGCATACTTCTACACGTCTATCGTGTTCAATCCGAATGACACGGCAGAGAACCTCCAGAAGCAAGGCGGATTCATCCCCGGTATTCGCCCAGGTGCTAATACGGTGCAGTACATCAAGAATGTCTTGCGTCGCGTTACGCTGCCAGGCGCGATCTTCATCGCGATCATCGCAGTTGTGCCTTCGATCTTCTTCTATTTCACCAACAACACGCTCATTCAGGCGTTTGGTGGTACTTCGATCCTCATCATGATCGGCGTTGCGCTCGATACCATGAGCAAGATCGAATCGCAGTTGAAGATGTACAACTACGATGGCTTCTTCAAATAAACTGGCGTGATCTCCTAAGAGAGTTCATCACAGGTACAAACCCTTCTTCAGTCATTCTATGAAGCGCTGGAGAAGGGTGCTTTTATAAAGGGTTTGGGGATAAAACGATTGAAAGGATTAGATAATGAATATCGTTTTGTTAGGCGCTCCTGGTGCTGGTAAAGGTACGCAGGCCGCCAAGCTCGTGGAAAAGTATGGTTTTGCTCACATTTCCACCGGCGACATCCTCCGCGCAGCGGTGAAGAACCAAACGCCGCTCGGAATCGAAGCTAAGAAATACATGGACGCAGGCGACCTTGTTCCTGATGAGCTCGTGATCGGTCTCGTGAAAGAGCGCTTGAAGGATGATGACACCAAAGCTGGCTTCATCCTCGATGGCTTCCCGCGCACTTCTGCTCAGGCAGTTGCACTTTCAACTGAGCTTGCTGAACTCGAGCGTCCGCTCGATGCAGCGTTGCTCGTCGATGTTGATAAAGAAGTTATCATCGGCCGTTTGACCTCACGTCGCGTTTGCCGCGACTGTGGCTACATCGGCACGGAAGCTGATAAGGTCTGCCCGAAGTGCGGCGGCGAAATGTATCAGCGCGACGATGATAATGAAGCTACCGTACGCAATCGTCTTGATGTTTATGAGAGCTCCACGGCCCCACTTATCGATTATTATCGCGGTTGTGGCTTGCTCATCGAGATCAATGGCGATCAAGATCCTGAAGTTGTCTTTGCTGATGTCCAGAAGGCGCTCGATCTGTAAGCCTACGGTAAAGATATAAGGGTACGTCCCTAAAAGTAAAAGAGCCTTCGAAGCAGCGACTCATTCCGCACTCATGAGATCGGAATGACCTTTCACCTGCTTCGAGGGCTTGTATTGTTATGAAGCATTTTCTCTCTCAATATAAGCAAATCGAAGATTGCTTGCAAACGCTGCGCAGCGTGCTGACGTTTTGCTTCGGTATCGGCTATATCGCCAATGTCTTTCTCGCGCAGCCTCTCCTTGCGCTGATCAATACCATCATGCTCGTTCTTGCGGTGATCTTGAGCTTCATTGCCACGAAGGGATCAACGCGCATGATCGCCGCGGTCCTTCTCTTCGTTGGTGCATTCCTGCTCATTTACGCGCAAGCTCCGCTCGATGTTTGGGAAAAAGCGCTCTTGGAGAATGGCTACCTGCTGGCAATGTTCATCATGGTTCCGCTCATCAGCTTGCCGGTGCGCTACGGCGGTTACAACGAATCGCTTGAGGCTCTATTCGAGCGCTTTGGGAATAGCGAGAGCCGCTTCTATGGTCTTGTGAGCGTGATGACCGCGTTTCTCGGGGTGCTCGTGAGCATCGCTTCTGTGCCGCTCACCTGCGAAGTTGCTCGTTCGAGCCGCTTCGCTGGTAATGCCCGCGTGCTTGCGACCGCACTCAGCCGCGGGTTCATCACCTGCCTTTTCTGGGCACCCACCACCGCCACCATCGCGCTCTCGCTGCAGCTTACGGGCGCCGACTGGCTCTCAGTGCTGCCATTTGGCCTGCTCTTCGCGATCGTGGCTGGCTTCATCGGCTGGGTCATGACAACCCTTCGCGAGCGTTTCATCATCGGGCGTTCCCGCGCGCAGGATTCTTCAAATGAGCGCAAAGGTGCTTCCATCGATACCGATCTCGAAACTGGCTCCTCTCGTTCGTCAGATAAGGGGAAGGGCGCTGGATTATCTCGGCCAGGCGCAGGCGCGCTCGATCACAAGAAGATCGCCGAGTTGATCCTCTTCTCCGTGCTCTACATCGTTGCTGTCATGCTGGTCGGGCAGTGCCTCGGTATCTCGATCATCGTTGCGGTCGCCTTGATGTCGATCCTCATTCCGATCATCTGGATGGCGGCTATCAAGCGCACGGTGTTGTTCAAGCAAAAGGTGAAAGAGGAGTACGTTGCGGTCAAACTGCCCAATGTGAAAGGTCAGATGATCCTCTTCACAGCAGCTGGTGTACTGGCTTCGGGAATCAGCTATTCGGGTGTCGGAGAGATGGCGGTGACGGCTCTGCTGCAGGTTACGAACGAAGGGGTGCTTGCGGTGACCATCCTCGTCATGGCGCTCGCGTTGGTCTGCTCAGCTTTTGGTGTACACCCGCTTGTCTACACTACGGTTATCGGCGGTTCCCTGAGCGCTGCTCAGCTAGGGGTTAGCCCCGTGTACTTGGCGCTGCTCCTTGCTATGGGCTGGGCGCTCGGCAATGCGGTGTGCCCGACTTCGGCGAACACCATTGCTGTATCGCAGCTAGTCGAACATTCGCCCTTCAAATTGGCCTTGAACTGGAATGTGTCCTACGTGTTAGTGAGCACGGTGATCCTGATTGCGTTGCTGTGGCTAGGGCATTGTCTTGCGCTATGCTGATCTCTGAAGCGGCTCTTTCTTGTATTGATCACATCCATTGGTCAGGTGGTTGCGAAAAAAATCAGGCCAAATGAAGGCCAGCGCACCGAGTGCACCTATCAAAGTGCTCGCGCTTTTGTTTCTGCAGGGGTTCTTTTACAATGAATCTCAATGGATTTTGAATACCACATAAACCGTCATCGCGAGCAGGTCAGCAAAGGCCTGAAGCTTGCGCGCAATGTGCTCGTTATCGTGCTGATCGCGCTGTTTCTTGAAGTATTCCTCTTCAACATCAATCATTATCGCTCAAGCGGATACGAGACGATCTCGCTCGACGATGAGCTCACCTTCACCGAGACAAAGGGCGAATCGTATCGCATAACGGCTGCGAACCATCTTTTCGAGATCCACGATCTCAATAAAGAGGTCAAGAACATCCACATCGAATTCGACCAAGCGCAACCCGCTCAAGTGGTTCCGATACAGATCAACTTCACGGATTCGGCGCATGAGTCGTATTTCTACGACACTGAATTCACGGCGGGCATCCCGCTCGTAGACGTGAGCACGAATAACTGGCAAAGTCAGTACATCTATCTTGAGACAACCGGCTACGTCGATGACCTGCGCATCGATTTCGGCGACAGCGAAACGCTCTATCCGCTGGTGCTCAAGTCACTCACGATCAACGCTCCTGAGCCGTTCTTCTTCAATAACCTGCGCTTCATGCTGGTGCTCGGCGTCCTCCTCCTTATCTATTGCTTCCGCCCGAAGTCTGCCATCTATCGCATCTTCATCGTCAAACACGAGCGCAAGGCGAAGGCGGGCATCATCGCTACGATGCTCGTGGAGATCGCGCTCGTTTCGAGCTTCATCCTCATGGGATCGAATTTGGTGGGTGTGGCAACCTCAAGCTACAACTCAGGATCGTGGGACGGTAAATCGCCCGTCACGTTCTTCGAGGTGGGCGGTGACAACGCGCAGCAATATGCAGAGCTTGCGAAATCCATGACACGGGGTGAGCTCTACTTGGAAGAAGGGCCGCCCGAATGGCTCGTCAAGATGGATAACCCCTACGACAAGAGCGCGCGCGATGAATTCCAGAAGGCTACCGGCGAAGAACCGCTCTTCGACGTGGCCTATTACGACGGCCACTACTACGTCTACTTCGGCGTGCTGCCCGTGCTCATCTTCTACCTGCCGTTCTATCTGATAACGGGCGCGAACTTCCCGACCGCGATCGGGGTGCTCATATGCTGCATTCTTTTCATCGCTGGCTGCACGGCACTGCTCCATCGCTTTGCACGCTTCCACTTCAAACGGGTGAGCCTTGGCCTGTTCCTGCTCTTGCAGATCCCGCTCATCTTCTGCTCGGGCATGCTCTATCTCGCGAAGTTCCCCACGTTCTATTCGCTGCCGATCATCATGGCGCTCGCGCTCGTGGTGTGGGGCCTTTACTTCTGGATGCGCGGAAGAACGAGCAAGCGGGCAGGGAAGTGGTACTTGGTAGGCTCGCTGTGCATGGCGCTCGTGGTCGCGTGCCGCCCGCAGTTCCTTGTCTTCTCGCTTCTGGCCTTCCCGCTGTTCTGGCGCAAGTTCATCACGTCACGCTATATCACCACGCGAAAGGGTATGCGCGAGTTCGCTTGCCTGGTCTTGCCTTACATGATCGTTGCGCTCGGTGTCATGGCATACAATTACGCACGCTTCGGCTCTCCTACGAATTTCGGCGCGAACTACAACCTCACGCTCAACGACATGACACAGCGCGGCACGGTGTTCGGGCGTTTCTTCCCGGCGCTCTTCGCCTACTTCTTGCAAACCCCCTCCACCGATGCCACCTTCCCCTGGCTACTGCCTACGCCCTTCGATACCACCTATATCGGCCAGACGGTGAAAGAGGTTACGTTCGGCGGCATCTTTATGTGCTTGCCGGTCCTGTGGGTGCTCTTCTTCTCGAAGCGCCTGTTGAGCTTCCGCATTCGCCAGCACGAGACACGAACCGTTGCGGGCGTGATCTTGCTCATGATCGTTGCTGGGTTCGTGGTCGCCTTGCTCGATGCGCAGATGGCGGGCATCCTGCAGCGCTACTATGCTGATTTCACGTTCCTGTTCCTGGCGGCGGTGGTACTGCTCTGCTTCATAGCAAATGAGGCGATCGACCATCGTTCTGCCACCTATAAGGTTTGCCAGCACGTGCTCATGGCACTGGTAGCGATCAGCCTCTTCTACTCCATGCTCATGTGCTTCGTCCCTGAAACCGGGTGGCTTTCTGAGGCCTATCCGTGGGCCTACCAGAACCTCGTTGAGATGGTCGTCTTCTGGAGCTAGTCCACGCGCGACGCTCCGCCGCTGAAGTGCGAACGTGCAGCAGGAAAGACCTTCCGCTCCCGTTCGTTCTTTTGTTCGTTTAGTGTCTGTTCAATGGATAGACCGTCAATTCATTTGTCTTGCACGCGCGCTCACCCCTTTTACCGAATTGATGCGGTTATGCCAAGAACGAACCCTTAGGTCTGGGGGTTCGTTGCTACAATGAAAAAGCGCATTTTTAGCGCAGCCTAAGTTGAGAGGAGAGGTATGTCACAGCTGACCGAAATTCGCTGGCATGCACGCGCTGGTCAAGGCGCGGTAACGGCAGCGAAGCTCGTTGCAGATACGGCAATGTTGCAGGGCAACTTCATCCAGGCAATGCCTGAGTATGGTCCTGAGCGTACGGGTGCACCCCTGAAGGCTTACACCCGCGTGTCGAGCGAGCCCATTGAAGTCCACAACAACATCTTGAACCCGGACATCGTCATCGTTTTGGACGATACGTTGCTCGCTTCGACCAATGTAACGGAAGGTATGCCCGAAGACGGCATCATCATCTTCAACACCACCATGACCCCCGCAGAAGCGCGCGCTGCAGTGAACGCTCCTGCTTCCATGCGTGTTGCTACCGTCGATGCAACTGGCATCGCACTGGCAACCATCAAGAAGGACATGCCGAACACTCCTATCGTTGGCGCGCTCGCTAAGGTTGCTGGCTTGTTCCCGATCGACCTCGTGAAAGAGCGCCTCGTCATCACGTTCGGCAAGAAATTCAGCCAAGAGATGATCGACGCGAACCTCGAGTCCGCCGATCGCGCATATGAGGAGGTGCAGGAATAATGGCAGAGCAGATCTCTTACAGCGGCACCGCTGGATTCGACTACGATGGCTTCGATAACTGGAAGCTCTCTGATTATCCCGAGGGTTATGTCTGCCCGAACCCTGGCACTTCGGTCAACTGCTACACCGGTGGCTGGCGCTCCATGCGTCCGATCTGGGATAGCGAGGCTTGCACCAACTGCATGCTCTGCTGGGTCTACTGCCCAGATTCATCCATCGAAGTCAAAGATGGCGAAATGACCGGCATCGACCTGTTCCACTGCAAGGGCTGCGGCGTTTGCGTGAACGAATGCAAGTTCGATGCGCTCACGCTCATCTCTGAGGCAGAAGCTCAGGCTCAAGAGAAGGAAGGGGAGTAAACCATGGCTGAAAAGAAACCATTCTCCGCTACCGGCAATCAGATGGTCGCTGAGGCTATCCGCCAGGCAAAGCCAGACGTTATGGCAGCCTATCCTATTACTCCTCAGACCACCATCGTCGAAACGTACGATAAATTCGTAGCAGATGGCCGCGTTCACACTGAATATGTTCCGGTCGAATCCGAGCATTCAGCACTCTCTGCTTGCATCGGCGCTTCTGCTGCAGGTGCACGTGTTGCAACCGCAACCAGCTCTCAGGGTCTGGCCTACATGTGGGAGGAACTCCACATCGCTTCCGGTATGCGTTGCCCTATCGTCATGGCTAACGCGAACCGCGCCATCTCTGCTCCTATCAACATCCATGGCGATCATTCCGACGTTATGGGTGCACGCGATACAGGCTGGATCATGTTCTTCGCTGAGACTGCTCAGGAAGCATACGACAACACGGTGATTGCATTCCGCGTTGCTGAAGATCCTAACGTGCTGCTTCCGGTCATTACCTCGCTCGATGGCTTCGTTACCACCCACGCTATGGACGTGTGCGTGATGGAAGACGACGAAACGGTCGAGAAGTTCGTGGGCGAATACAAGCCGCTCTATCCGCTGCTCGATACTGAGCATCCGGTCGGTCACGGCATGTTCGCTACGCTCGGTCCCGACTACATGAAGATGAAGTGTATCGAACGTAACGTCATTACCAATTCGATCGACATCATCGAAAAGCATGGCAAGGAGTGGGCAGAGATCACGGGTCGTCCGTTCGATCTCGTTGATGCTTGGGGCTGTGAAGATGCAGACTACATCGTGGTTTGCTTGGGCTCCAATGCAGGTAACGTTCGCTTCGAGGCACGCAAGCTTCGCGAAGAGGGCAAGAAGGTCGGCGTTGTTCGTCCGCGCGTCTTCCGTCCGTTCCCCGAGAAGCAGATCGCAGAGGCATGCAAGAACGCAAAGGGCATCGCGGTCATCGACCGTAGCGATTCCTTCGGTTCGCCGTCTGCTCCGCTGGCACTTGAGGTGCGCAACGCACTCTATCGTGCAGGCTTGAACATTCCGGTTTCTGATTACATCGCAGGTCTTGGCGGTGCTGATATCACGCTCGACCAGATCAAGCGGGTTTATACCGAGCTTGAGCAGGGCGGCAACAGCTCGCTTACCTACCTGGGTGTCGAAGAATAAGAAAGGGGCACAAAATGGCTAATATCAAAGAATTATCTGCTCGCCCCGATGAGTTGGCTCCAGGTCATCGTCTTTGCGGCGGTTGCGGCGCATCCATGGCGGTTCGCCAGGTGCTCATGGGCTCTAACGATTACGACGTAGTGTGCGCAAGCGCTACGGGTTGCTTGGAAGTTTCTACCACCATCTTCCCTGATAACGCATGGAACGTTCCGTTCATTCACAATGCGTTCGCGAATTCTGGCGCTACCATCTCTGGTGTTGAGGCTGCTTACAAGGGTCTCCAGCGCGCGGGCAAGATCCCGGCTGATCGCAAGATCAAGTTCGTTGCCTTCGGTGGCGACGGCGGTACGTACGACATCGGCCTTCAGTCTCTGTCCGGCGCGATGGAGCGCGGCCAGGATGTCGTGTATGTCTGCTACGATAACGGCGCGTACATGAACACCGGTATCCAGCGTTCGTCTGCTACACCGAAGGGCGCATGGGCAACCACCTCTGAGGTTGGCAAGGTTGAACAGGGTAAGACTCAGGTTCGCAAGGATCTCACCTCTATCATCGCTGCTCACGGTGTGCCTTACGTTGCTCAGGCAACGGTTGGCAACTGGCGCGACCTGGTCAACAAGGCTGAGAAGGCTATTGCGGTTGACGGTCCGGCATTCCTGAACATCCTTGCTCCGTGCCCACGCGGTTGGCGTATCGGCTCGGGCGACACGGCTGAGATCTGCCGTCTAGCAGTGAACTCCAAGTTCTGGCCGCTGTTCGAGGTTGAGAACGGTGTGTGGAAGCTTACCCCGGTTCGCGAGAAGAACCTTATTCCGGTCACGGACTTCCTGAAGCCCCAGGGTCGTTTCAAGCACCTCTTCAAGCCCGGCAACGAGCACATCCTCGAAGAGATCCAGAACGATGTTGATAACTACTGGAAGTATCTCGAGGGTCGCGTTGAGGGCTCGAAGGACCTCACCAGCCCGATCGAGTAGGTTCGGTTTTAACCAGCGAATGATTCATTCGCACCATGCTTATGCATCAGAACGGCCCGCATCTTGCGGGCCGTTCTAT